>JAABUN010000066.1_pt1 | contig 230835 bp, 228 predicted proteins | sample 5559311 | NCBI WGS metagenome assembly JAABUN01 (sample SAMN10711877, study PRJNA513370) | rock metagenome | isolation source: Antarctica rocks | place: Antarctica: Victoria Land, Siegfried Peak sud | reverse complement strand
GCAGCGGCTGCTGCTGGCCCACTACGTCGACGTCGCTGCGATGCCCGAGACCACCCGCCTGCTGGCGACGGTGAACACGTGGTGGGACGCGATCGAGGTCCTCATCGTCTCCGGCGTCACCAACGCCAGGACCGAGGCCGCGAACACCAGCATCAAGCACCTCAAGCGGACCGGGCGCGGCTACCGCAACCCCGCCCACTACCGAGCTCGTATCCTCCTGGCCAGTGCCGCCCGACGCGCGGCATGAACACCCACCTCAGCGCCCGACATCACGCGGAAGTACGAAGAGCCCCTTTAACGCTCACCGCTTGAGACCTGGCCAGGCCGTCTACAGGCCGTCTGACGTCGAAAGCAGCGATAAGTGACGTCATCACCGCTGGTCAGAAGCCGTTTTCGGGCTCTTGGTACTTCCGGTGGGGTCACAGTCTTGGGTCTGACAGGCCGCCGCCGATGAGCATCCTGAGCCGGTAGTTGGTGAGGTTGCGGAAGCCCCGGGCGACGCGGCGGTGGAGCTCGATGAGCCCGTTGACGGCTTGGGTGCCGCCGTTGCTGGGCCGTTGCTGGAGCCGTTGGTGGTGAAGTAGGCCAGGAACGCGTCCCGCCACCGCTTGAGCGTCTTTCCCAGGCGCGCGACCTCCGGGATGGGACAGCCCGGCAGCGTGGCGAGCAGCTGTTCGGCGACCTTGCGGCCCTCGGTCGGCTTGGGGTGGCGGTAGGCCAGGCGGAGTCGTTGGGCGACGGACCACGCGACCCAGACGGCGTCGTGCTCGGGGCGGGCGTCCAGGGCCCTTTTCAGGGCGGGCCCACTGCCGGTCGGTGAGCTTCTCCGCGCCGGCGCGTGGGGTGTTGCGGATGCCGTAGAGCGGGTCGCCCTTGCGACCACGGTGGCCGAGGGTGTCTTGCTGGACTCTGCGGCGGACGTCGTCGACGACCTGGCTGCCGAGCTTGATGACGTGGAACGCGTCGAGGACGGCGGTGGCGTACTGCAGCTCGTCGTCAATGGCGTTCTTGTAACCGTGGAACGGGTCGAGCGTGGCGACCTCGACGCCCTGGGTGAACACCTCGCCGCGTTGCTGCAACCAGTCGGCGTAGGCCTTCCCGGACCGTCCCGGGACGAGGTCCAGCAGCCGGGCGTGGACGCGTCCGTCCTGGTCACGGGTGAGATCGACCATCCCGGTGAGCTCTTTCGGGCCGCGGCCGCCGTCCTCGACGGGCTTGGTGGAGACGTGGTGCCAGACGTGTTCGTCCACGCCCAGTGTCGTCACGCCGTCGAAGCGGGCCGGGTCTGCGGCCATCGCTACCAGCAGCGGCTTCACCGCCCGCCAGACGGTGCGCCAGGTCGTGCCGAGCTGGCGGGCGAGTCCGGCGACGGAGGCATGCTCGCGACGCATCTGCCCGAGCGCCCACCACGCCGCCCGCGTGCTCAGCAGCGCCCGCGGTGGGGCGATGTCGTGGTCGATCTCGGTGAACGCACCGACCGGGCACGACGCCTCGGGGCAGCGCCAGGTCCGCTTGCGCCAGACCAGCCGGACCGCCCGCCCGCCCGCCGCAGGGCACGTCGACCAACGACACCTCCCGCCGACCTCAAGCGACGGCGACGACTCCGCACCGGCGGCACCCCATCGGCGCGGCCGGTGTCTCCACCACCACCCGCAGCCGACCGCCAGCGGGCTCCTCGACGGCAACGACGTGGACGCCGGGCAGGCCGACGAGCAGGTCGCAACGGTCGCAGTAACCGACCGCGACACGAGCAGGATCTGGGCAAAGCGCGCGTCATCGCGCGCCGTATTCTCGGACACGTCGAGGCCTTCCGGGGCGGAGTGATGTGGTTACCGCCGATCCTGGAAGGCCTCGACCTCTCCGGCCCTCACCTCACGTCCGCGTGTCCCTCACCCCACCGCAGGTACCAAGGGCCCGACTTCGTCCCCGGGTCGCAGCAACGGAGGGCCTGAGATCGTGATGTCCGGGATCACCACGTGCAACCGGGACCCGTCGGGCAGGGTCGCATCGACGAACGGGCTGCTCAGGTCCACACGCCGGCCTGAGGACTTGAGCATCCGCTCCACCAGGTCGCGCACCGTGCCGTCGGTCAGGATGGTCGTGGTGAGCTCGGCCACCCCGCGCCGGGCGATGAAGACCTTGCCCGGCTCGTTGATCCACACCTCCTCGACCTCGGGGTCGTCCAGGTAGGGCTGCAGGGGACCGAAGCCGACCACCGCGTCCAGCACCTGCTTGACGGCCGAGCCGGTGTCCGGCAGCGGCGCCAGCCTCCCCGACAGCGAGCGATCGTCGTAGTCCGCGACCAGGTCCTCGACCAGGCGTCGCATGCCACCGGGGTCGCTGCCGGGGTCCAGGTTGCGCCGCCTGATGAGCTCACGCGCCTCGACCGTCACCGCTGCGACCGCGTCCACCTCGCCCCCTTCCCGGCACACGTCCTGGAGGGACCGGCCGTCCGGAGCGTACGAAAGCTTCGGCCTGCGTGAGGCCCGATCGGCGCAGCCTGTGGACGAACGGCCCTGTCCACAGATCACGCCCTCACCCGCACGGAGCAACCGGGGGACGCCATCGTCGTCCTGGCACCCGTCCCGACCGCCACCGGCCGGTCGGGCCGGGTGCCGAGGCCGGAGGCGGCCGACGAGGACAGGGAGGACCAGGGGTGAGGTTGCGGTGGACGGTGGTGGTGCGGGGCTGTGCGGACCACGAGGGTCAGGAGCGGGTCGGGCTGCACGCCGCAGCGGTCGACGGTCCGGTCGACGTCGTCGCCGACGCACCAGCGGGGACGAGGGTGCGCGAGCTTCCGGGGCTGCTGAAGAGCGTCTGCGGTCCTCTGTGCCGGGTCACGGTCGACGGGGTCGGAATCGCACCCGACGACGTGGTCGGTCGCCCACCGCTGGTCGACGGTGCGGTGCTCACGCTCACGTGCGGCGACGCGCCACCTGTACCCCAGCGGCCACCCGAGCCGACGGCCCTGCTGGAGCTCGCAGTCGTCGCCGGCCCCGACGCCGGATCGGTCCACCCCCTGAACCGGTGGCGTCAGAGCGCCGGTCGGGCGCAGACCAACGACGTGGTCGTGCGTGACCCGCGCCTGTCCCGGACGCACTGCGAGCTCGTGGTGGGAGCCCACGGGGTCGAGGTCGTCGACCGCGCGTCGACCAACGGGACCCGGCTGGTCAGTCACGACCTGGCCTCCACCGACTCAGGCGACGGGACCGACCCCGACGAGCCGCTGCGGCTGCGCCTGGGACAGGAGTGCCAGGCGGCGGCGACCCGGTTGCGGCTGCGGGATGCCCGACCGCGTCCCTCAGGGTCGAGGATCAGCGGCCCTGCCGCCCCGGTCCCGGCTGCGGCCGGGACCACGGCGGCGACGGCGACGTCCGACGGCACGTTGCTGCTGCGGCGCGCCCCCAGGACCCGCAGTCCGGAGGAGGACCCCGTGATCAGGCTGCCGGCCCCGGCACGGGTGGGCCGCTCGGGGAGCTTCCCGGTGCTCGCGGTGCTGCTGCCGGCGCTGGCGGCGGGCGGGCTGGCGCTGTGGACGGGCTCGGCGGTGTACCTGCTCCTCGCCGCCCTGGGGCCGCTGCTCGTGGCAGGCAGCTGGTTGACGTCGCGGCGGGACCATCGCCGCGACGGGACCACCAGCAGGCGGGAGCATGCCCGGACCTGCGCGGCTCTCAGGGCCGAGGCCGCCCGGGCGGCGATCGCGCTCGCCGCTGCTCGCCGGCAGGCCATGCCCGACGCCGTCACCCTGCTGGAGGACGTGCGCGAGGGGCACGGTCACGTCTGGGAGCGGCACCCGGACGACGACGACGCCCTGCGGCTGCGGCTGGGTCTGGCGTCCCCTCCCCGGAGTCCACCCGGTGCGGGTGCCCGCCGGTTCCTGCCGCTGGTCACCGTCCAGGACCACGAGGGAGCGGTCGAGGTGGTGCGCACGGAGGACGACCTGGCGGCGGTCGACCTCCGGGACGGAGCGCTCGGCCTGGTGGAGCCGTCGGACCCGTCCCTGGCTCGGCTGCTCGTGGGCCAGGTGGCCGTCCTGGTCGCTGCCGGCACCGTCCAGGTGGTGCCGTTGGTCGCGGGCTCCTCCCGTGAACGGTGGCGGTGGCTGGCGCTGCTCCCGCACACGGTCGTCGTCGCCTCCGACGGTTCCCCGCCGCCACCGGACGGCGACCCCGGCGCGACAGCGCGATGGCTGGGTGATCGGGTCGACGCCCGTGCCGGGCGGGCCCGTGACCGCGGGCCGGGCTCCTCGCAGGAGCGCCCGCTGCTGGTCGTGCTCGACGACCCCGACGACCGGCTGGACCCCGCGGACCTCGCCTGGCTCCCCGGCGCCCACCGCGCGGGGGTCCACGTCATCGTGGTGGCCGCCCGGCGGGGGTCGCTGCCGCACGGCTGCGCCACGGTCGTCGAACCGGTCTCCCCGGACGGGGTCGACATGGTCGTCACCCACCTGGCGGACGGCTCGAGAGCGGGGTTCGTCGCCGACCGCGTCGCACCCGCCTGGGCCGAGCGGGTCGCCCGTGCCCTGGCCCCGCTGCGGCTGTCCGTCGAGGCCGGCCCGGGTGCCGTCCCCGACCGCGTCGGGCTGGAGGAGCTCCTCGACCTCGGCGCCGACGCGATCGTGGCGCGCTGGGCGTCCTCCCGGGGCGACCTCGACGTCCCCCTCGGGGTGGGGAAGGACGGCCTGGTGCGGCTCGACCTGGCCCGCTGCGGGCCCCACGCGCTGGTTGCGGGCACCACCGGGTCCGGCAAGTCCGAGCTGCTGCGGGCCTGGTTGCTCGCCCTGGCCACTAGCCATCCGCCGCAGGGCCTGGCCATGCTGCTGGTGGACTACAAGGGTGGCGCCACGTTCGACGAGCTCGCCGGTCTGCCCCACACCGTGGGCGTGCTGAGCGACCTGGACGGGGGGGCGACCACCAGGGTGCTGCACTCGTTGCGGGCCGAGGTGCGCCGGCGTGAACGGCTCCTGGCCGCGGCGGGTGCCCGTGACCTGGCAGAGCTGCAGGACCGCCGTCGCAGGAGCCACTCGGCAGCGGACCCGCTGCCGCGGCTGCTGGTGGTCGTGGACGAGTTCCGGGTCCTGGCCGAGGAGGCCCCCGACGTGCTGACGGAGTTCGTGCGCCTCGCCGCGACGGGCCGCTCGCTGGGGATCCACCTGGTGCTGGCGACACAAAGGCCGGCCGGGGTCGTATCGGCCGACGTCCGGGCCAACGCAGGACTCAGGATCGCGCTGCGCGTCCAGGACGCGGCCGAGTCGCGCGACGTCCTGGACCGCCCCGACGCGGCGTGGCTGCCTGCCGGGACCCCCGGCCGCGCGGTGGTCGTCGGTCCGGGGGTCGACGAGACGGTCCAGGCGGCCTGGGTGGGGCCACGGACGAACCGTCGCCCGACGCTCACGGTCATGGACGCCGCGCAGGGCGAGCAACCCGCCGAGGAGACCGCCGAGCAGCCGGAGGAGTCACCGGTGAAACAGCCCGACGGGCATCCCGGCGCCGGAGGCGCGAGACCGTCACCGGTGCTCCGGGTCGTCGAGCAGGTCCGTCGGGCCGCAACCGCGAGCGCTCGCCCGGACGCGTCCAGCCCCTGGCTGCCGCCCCTGCCTCCGAGGATCGGTGCACCGCCCCTTTCCGACGGATCCCCTTCCGACAGGTCCCCTTCCGACAGGTCGACCGTCACCGGGGACCTCGCGGGACTCGTCCTGGGGATGACCGACCTGCCGTGGGCCCAGTCGAGGGGGCTGCTGCGGTGGGACCCCACCGGCGACGGACCCGCCCTCGTGATCGGCGGCGCCCGGAGCGGCCGCAGCGGGACGCTCTCGACCGCGGCCCGGGCAGCGGTCGCCGCGGGTGCGAGCGTCGTGAGGGCCAGCGGCGAGGACCCCGACGACGACCGGACCGTCGACCTGCTCACCGCCCTCGCGGCACAGCCCCCGCTGGACCCCTCGGCCCCGCCGGTCACCGCCTCGGGGTCCCCCGGCGCCCCACCCCGGCTTCGCGTGCTGCTGCTGGTGGACGATGCCGACGCCCTGCTGGAAGCGGCGGCCGACCCCACGGCGGCCGACCTGCTGGGGCGCCTGCTGCGCAGCGGCCACCGCGCGGGCATCGGGGTGATGCTGGCCGGTGGGCGGCAGTGCGCGGCGTCCCGGGTGACGGTCGCGGCCCGGGTGCGGCTCGTCCACCGCACGAGCCACCCCTCCGACGCCCTGGTGGCGGGGGTGCCGGGCACCGCGCGCGCGACGTCGGAGACACCGGGGCGCTGCCTCGTGGTGGGACTGCCCGTCGAGGCCACCGGCACCGACGGCGACGGTCGAGGCTGGGTCGAGGCCCAGGTGCTGGAGCCGGTGGCAGGATGCGACGTCGTAGCGACGTCGCCACCGCCGTGGCTGCCGAGGCTGCTCCCGGCTGCGTTGGCCCTCACCGACCTGCCCACCCCGCAAGCAGGTGCTCTCCCCGTCGCGGTCGTCGGCCCCGACGCCGAGCCGTGGTGCCTCCGACCGGGAGCCACGCGACTGTTCCTGGTCGCCGGCCCACGGGCCAGCGGCCGCAGCACGGCCCTTCGGGTGGTCGCCGCCCAGGCCCGTCGTGCCGGGCTGAGGGTGGCCTGGCTGTCCGGTGCAGGCCAGGTGACGCACGAGGAGCCACCGGGGAGCAGGACCGCCGCACGGGCACCGGTGACGTCCGGTGCACCTGCGACCGGCCCGCAACCGCACGACGGCCCGGACTGCGGCCCGGACCTTCTGCTCGTGGACGACGTCGACCGGTTGGACGCGACGGCTGCGACGTCGCTGGAGCGGTGGCTCAGCGGCGAGGGGGGTGGACCGGGGGGGTGCCTCAGCCCCCGGGCCACCGTGGTCGCGGCCGCCCTGACGGACGCCTTCGCCGACGACTTCCGCGGCCTGGCCGCCCTCGCCCGGCGCCACGGGCACGGTGTCGTCCTGGCAGCGGGGCGGACGGACGCGCGCAACGTGCTCGGGTCGCGGGACGCCGTGCAGCAGCGGACCCACCTGCCCGGGCGGGGCCTGCTGGTCGAAGGGGGGCGTACCAGGCGCATCCACCTGGCCACGACGGGTACGGGGTGCAGCAGCGGTCCCAGCCTCGGGCAACCTGTCACGGCGGCCCCTCGGGAGCACTACCGTTCCTCGGACACCTAGACAGGAGGCCCACCTGATGACGCCCCCCTCGGCGCCGCACCAGCGGGACGGACACGCCCACGGACCGCTCGGTGAGCCGACCGCGCACACGACCGGGCCCGACCTCGTGGAGCTCGAGCTGCCCGCCGACCCGGCCTACCTCGGTGTCGTACGGACCGCCTGCGCCGGCCTGGGCGCACGCCTGGACCTGACGCTGGACGAGATCGAGGACCTGCGCATCGCCGTCGACGAGGCCTGCACCCTGGTGCTCCCGTCCGGTCGCAGCCCGCACGACGCCACGGTCCGGCTGCGGGCGACGTTCTCGGTGTCGGAGGAGGCGCTGGCCGTGCGGGTCCAGGGGCCGAACCCGCTGCTGCCCGGCGACACCAGCTACGCCTGGGCGGTGCTCGAGGCGCTCGCGGGGGACGTGTCCAGCGGTGTCGAGGAGGCCGGTTCGTGGATCGCGCTGACCCACACCCGCTTGCGGGCGGCCTGAGGGTCCCCGTGCGCTCCCCTCTCACCACCGAGCCGACGGGCGACCCGGCACCACCGGGCGGCCGCGAGGCGGGCAGCCCTGTCGTCGGCTCCCAGCAGGACGGCCGGGGCACACCTGCGGCCACCACCCCTGTCGTCGGCAGCGGGGGCGCCGACGTGTCATCAACCGCTGCTGGGACCTCCGCAGGGACGTCGGCGGCGGGCTCGGCCGACCTGCAGAATTCGGACACTGGACCCGACGAGGGTCCGTCGTCCCCTGCCGCTGCACGGCTGCGTCCGGGCCGGCACGCCGGACCGGACACCGACGCCCTGCTGGAGCGCCTGGCCGAGCTCGACGACGACCACCCCGAGCGCAGCGAGCTGCGCAACACCATCGTCACCTCGCACCTGCCCCTCGTGCACCACATCGCCCGGCGCTTCTACGGCCGCGGCGAGCCGCACGACGACGTCGTGCAGGTCGGCACCATCGGGCTGATCAAGGCCGTCGACCGGTACGAACCCGGCCGTGGTGTGCCGTTCGCCGGCTACGCGGTGCCGACGGTGACCGGCGAGATCCGTCGCTACTTCCGCGACCGCGCCGGCACGGTGCGCCTGCCCCGCAGGGTGCAGGAGGTGCAGGTCGCGGTGACCCAGGCGCGGGAGTCGCTGACCCACGAGATGGGACGCACCCCCACCGTGGAGGAGGTGTCGACGCGCTCCGGCCTCGACACCGACACGGTCCTGGAGGTGCTGGAGAGCGCCTACTCCCTGACCACCGTGCCGTTGGACGTGGACAACGGGGTGGGCGACTCCCTCGGCGAGGAGGACCTCGCGCTCGACGAGGTGCTGACCCGGGAGACGTTGCGGCCCGTGCTCGCGAAGCTCGAGCCGCGTGAGCGACGCATCATCGCGCTGCGCTTCATCCGCGGCATGTCCCAGGCCCAGATCGCGGACGAGGTCGGCATCAGCCAGATGCACGTGTCGCGCCTGCTCAACCGCACCCTGATGAGGCTGCGCGCTGACATGACCCGCCCCGACACCGGCGACTGAGCCGCCCGGGCAACGGTCAGGCGCCGACGTCCCCCTGGCTGCGCGGCACCAGCATCGCGACCCCCGCAAGACCCACGGCGGCGGCCCCCAGCGCGAGCAGCGTGGGAATGGCTATGCGGGGTGCGCTGGCGAGCACCAGCAGCGCCGGCGCCCCGACACTGAGCGCCACCAGGGCGACCAGCAGCTGCACGGTGACGAAGATGCCGGTCGGCCAACGACGCCCGGCGGCGAACCCGCGGGTGACCTCGACCATCAGGTAGCTCGTCCCTGCGGCGGCCGCGCCCACCCCGACCCCCAGCAGCACGGAGCCGTCCTGCAGACCGGTCAGGACGGTCGCGACCGCCGCCCCGGCCAGGGCGACCGCCTCGACCGCCGCCACCGCCACGACGAGCCGGCGACCTGTGCGGGCACGGCCGCCGACGTCCCCCGCAGCCCCGGCGCCGTCGCGGGGGGACGGGGAGACCGGCATGACGCCCACGCTAACCGCCTCGTTCGTGTTTCACCTGTGAGCATCCTGGGAACAGGGCCCATAACGGGCATTGCCCTAGCACGGCGGAGCGAAGGCACTTACCGTCGCTCACGTACGACAGGACGTCGCACCGCGCATGACAGCTGGTCGGCGTCAGTGTTACGGGTATGTGACGTAGTTGACACGATCAACTACGAAGCAGTCCTTGTGAAGGCGTTCACGAAGTGTTTCCCTTGGACCAGGCAGGCACGGCAAGACGGTGCCCAGTGTTCGGAACCAGTAGCGGCATGCCCCAAGCCGCTGGGCCCAGGTCGCCCCCGACCTGGGCCACCCCGCAGAGCTGATTGTGCGCACGTCCCCGCGTGCGTCGACCCGAGATGGAGTACCCATGGACTGGCGTGACCGCGCAGCGTGCCTCGAAGAAGACCCCGAGCTGTTCTTCCCGATCGGGAACACCGGGCCTGCGATCCTCCAGATCGAGGAGGCCAAGGCTGTCTGCCGCCGGTGCGACGTGGTCGACACCTGCCTCAAGTGGGCAATCGAGTCCGGTCAGGACTCCGGCGTCTGGGGCGGCATGTCAGAGGACGAGCGCCGCGCCCTCAAGCGACGCGCCGCCCGCGCCCGTCGCGCGAGCTGAGCGCAGCCCCCGGCTGACCCGAGCACGACGAAGGGCGTCCCACCACCGGGTGTGACGCCCTTCGTCATGCTCGCGCGCAGTTGTGCCCCCGCACTCAGCAGGTCTGCGCCCAGGCAGGTCGCTCACGGCAAGTCCCTACACCCAGCAGGTCTGGGCTCACGGTAGGTCCGCGCGGCCAGGCACGTCAGCACAGTCAGTCACGTCCGACCTGCCGGTCCGGTCTGGCGACCGACGTCAGCGCAGGAGGACCTCGACGGTCGCCCGGGTCCCGCCGCCCTCGCGACGACCCCGCGTGAACGCCCCGTTGAGCTCGGTCCGGACCAGGCTGTCCACGATCTTGCTGCCCAGCCCCGGGGTCGCACCCGCATCGATGCCCCGGCCGTCGTCGTCCACGTGGACGACCAGGTGGGCGCCGGACCGCTCGACCCTCACCACGACGATCCCGTCGCAGCACCCCTCAGCGCCGGTCATGGGATAACCGTGCTCGGCCGCGTTGCTGACCAGCTCGTTGAGCACCAGCACGAGGGGAGTGGCGTCGGCGGCGCGCACCCGACCGAAAGAACCCACCCGCTGCAGGCGCACCCGGTGCGGCCCGGTCCCGGTGGCCAGCTCCAGCGCGCTCGCCAGGCCGGTGTCCACGACGGAGTCGAACGGCACCGACTCGTCCACCTCGTGGGCGAGGGTGTCGTAGACGCCGGCGATCGCGGCGATCCGGCGCCCGGCCTCCTGCAGCTCGCTGCGGGCCTCCTCGCTGCTGGTGCGCCGCGCCTGCATCCGCAGCAGCGCCGACACCGTCTGCAGGTTGTTCTTGACCCGGTGGTGGATCTCACGGATCGTCGCCTCCTTGGTCATGAGCGCCCGTTCGGAGCGTCGGACCTCGGTGACGTCACGGATCAGCACCAGCGCCCCGACCCGCTCCGGGACGACGCCGGCACCGCGCATCAGGGGCACGGCCCGCAGCGACAGCACGGAGCCGCGCATCTCCAGGTCGCAGCGCCACGGCGCGCGGCCCATCACCACCAGCGGCAGGGCCTCGTCGACCGGGTCACGCTCCTGCAGGCTTGCGGTGACCACCTCGGCAAGGCTGCGCCCGCTGACCGTGACCACCCCGACCCGCCGGAATGCCGACACCGCGTTGGGCGAGGCGTAGGTGACGACGCCGTCCGCGTCCATCCGCAGCAGACCGTCCCCGACCCGGGGTGCGCCGCGGCGAGGGCCGGTCGGCGCCGCGCTGTAGGGGTACGTCCCCTCGGCGAGCATGCCGAGCAGGTGGGAGCCGCTCTCGCGGTAGACCAGCTCCAGCCGGCCCGGGGTGCGGGTGGAGCCGGGGTCGGTGCTGCGGACCACGACCCCGATGACCTCGGTGAGGGCGGCGCCATCACGGCGTCGGACCGGGAACACGTCAACCTGCCAGAGCTGGTCCTCCTCCAGCAGGGAGTCCTGCTCCGCCGGGTCCGCGGGCGCGGCCGGGTCGGGTGCCCCCCCGGCGACGGCGTCCAGGCGGTCACTGAGGGCGGGCCTGGCGACCGTGCCGACCACGTCGTCGTAGTACACGGTCGCCCACGTGCTGGGGCGGGCGTGCGCGACCGCGGACCAGCCGCCGGAGCGGTCCTGGACCCACAGCACCAGGTCGGCGAAGCAGAGGTCGGCCGCCAGCTGCCAGTCCCCCACCAGGGTGCGCAGGGACTCGACGTCCGGCTCCGCGACGTCTGCGTGACGCCGGACGATGTCGGTGATCGTGGTCATCGGTCGGGGTCCCCCGGGGTACCTGTAGTCGGGTCGGGCGTCATCGGGCGTCGTCCGCCGAGCCGCTCTTCACCACGCTGCGAAGCGTACGCAGCGCCACCGACAACGGCGCCAGGTCGTGCCCGGACAACCGCTGGACCTCCTCGAGGGTCAGCCGGGCGCGGTCCAGGGCGGCGGTGTTGGCCGACTCCCAGGCCTGGACCCGCTCCTGGGCGCTGCCGGGGCGGGTGGTGCGGACCACGACGGTCGTGAGCTCCTCCAGCGCCGCGTACAGGTCGTAGCGCAGCGCCGCACGGGCCAGCGCCTGCCAGCGGTCTCCGCGGGGCAGGGCCGTGATGCGGGTCAGCACCCCGTCGACGGCGTAACGGTCCGACAGCGCGAAGTACACGCCCACGACGTCCTCGGCCGGCTCGTCCTCGCGCAGGCTGATCTCGGCGACGTCCAGCAGGCAGAACTCCTCCAGGAACCCGGCCGAGCGCTCCGCGAGCGCCGGCGGGACGCCCTGCTCGACCAGCTCGTCCAGCCTCGCCGTCATGGTGCGGCCCTCCTGGCCGGCGACGACACCGCGCAGCGTCCCTCGCAGGGCCCTCACGACCGGTGTCAGCCGGGCGGTCTCGGCCTCGACGTCCAGGGGGTCGGGCCGGTTCTGCAGCAGCCAGCGGCACGCCCGGTCCAGCAGCCGTCGGAAGGACAGCAGCAGCTCCAGGCGGACGCCGGTGGGCAGGGACGAGGTCCGCTCGGCGACCTCGCTGTACCAGTCGTCCTGGCCGAACACCTCCCGGGCGACCGCCCACGCCCGCACCGCCCGGTCCGGGGTGGCGTTGAGCTCCTCGCCGAGGCGGAACACGAACGTCGTGCCGGAGGAATTGAGGACCGCGTTGGCCAGCGACGTCGCCACGATCTCGCGGCGCAACGGGTGGGTCAGCACCTGCCGGCGGTAGGCCTCTCCGAGCCGGGCGGGGAAGTAGTCCAGCAGCAGGTGCTCCGCCCACGCCTCGTCCGGCACCGCGGAGTCCAGCAGCTGCTGTGTGACGGTGAGCTTGCTGTAGGCGGACACCACAGCCAGCTCGGGGGAGACCAGACCCCTGCGTGCCTGCTCACGTTCGTCCCAGCCCGCGTCGTCGGGCAGGAACTCCAGCGCCGGGTCCAGCGACCCGGCAGCCGCCAGGTGGGCCACGAACCGGCGGTGCACCGGCAGCATGTCCGCCGCCTGGTGGCGGGCACTGCCCAGCTGCACGTTGCCGTCCACGTTGTGGCGCAGCACCTTGGCGGCCACGTCGTCGGTCATGGCTCCGAGCAGGGCATCGCGCTGCTTGTCGGTGAGGTCGCCCTCGGCGACCACCCGGTCGAGCAGGATCTTGATGTTGACCTCGTGGTCGCTGGTGTCGACGCCGGCGGAGTTGTCGATGGCGTCGGTGTTGAGCCGAACGCCCGCCCGGGCCGCCTCGATCCGGCCGCGCTGGGTCATGCCGAGGTTGCCGCCCTCGCCGACGACCCGGCAGCCGAGGTCGCGTCCGTCCACCCGGAGGGGGTCGTTGGCCTTGTCACCCACCTGGGCGTGGGACTCGTCGGAGGCCTTGACGTAGGTGCCGATCCCGCCGTGCCAGAGCAGGTCGACCGAAGCGGTCAGCGCGGCCCGGACCACCTCGTTGGGCGTCAGGGTGGTCCGCTCCGCCGGCAGGCCGATCGCGGCCGCGGCCGCCGCGGGGAGGGTGATGGACTTGGCGCTTCGTGCGTGGACGCCGCCGCCCTCGCTCAGCAGCGTCAGGTCGTAGTCCGCCCAGGAGGACCGAGGCAGCGCGAACAACCGGGCGCGCTCCGCGAACGACGTCTCCGGGTCCGGGTCGGGGTCGATGAACACGTGTCGGTGGTCGAAGGCCACGAGGAGGCGGACCGCCCGTGACAGGAGCATCCCGTTGCCGAACACGTCGCCGCTCATGTCGCCGACGCCGACGACCGTGAACGGGTCGGTGTCCACGTCCAGGCCGAGCTCGTCGAAGTGGAACCGGACGCTCTCCCACGCCCCGCGCGCGGTGATGCCCATGGCCTTGTGGTCGTAGCCCTTGGACCCGCCGGAGGCGAACGCGTCGCCCAGCCAGAAGCCGCGCTCCAAGGAGATGGCGTTGGCGACGTCGGAGAACGCCGCCGTGCCCTTGTCGGCCGCGACGACGAGGTAGGAGTCGTCGCCGTCGTGGCGCACCACCCGCGCGGGCGCGACGACCGGCGCGGGGTCGACGCCGGAGGTCAGGTCCCGGTCGTCGGTGAGGTCGAGCATGGCGCGGATGAAGGTCCGGTAGCACTCCTTGCCCGCCTCGTACCAGGCCTCGCGGTCTGTGGCCGGGTCCGGCAGGCGCTTGCCGACGAAGCCGCCCTTGGCGCCGGTGGGCACGATGACCACGTTCTTGACCTGCTGCGCCTTGACCAGGCCGAGCACCTCGGTGCGGAAGTCCTCCTGCCGGTCCGACCAACGCAGACCGCCGCGTGCGACCGCGCCGAAGCGGAGGTGGACACCCTCGACGTCGGGCCCGCAGACCCAGATCTCGTGGGCCGGTCGGGGCTCGGGCAGGCCGGGGACGGCGTGCGGGTCGAGCTTGATCGACACCGTCGGCTTGGGTCGCCCGTCACTGCCGGTGCGGTAGAAGTTGGTCCGCTGGGTGGCGGTCACCGTTGCCAGCAGGGAGCGCAGGATCCGGTCCTGGGTCAGGTTCTGGACGTCCTCCAGCGCCGCCTCGACGGCCGCGACCGCCCGCGTGGCGGCACCGAGCCGGGCGGGCGAGGGGTGCCCGCCGTCGGCCTGGGCGAACCGGTCGGGCGCGAACCGGGTCTCGAAGACCGCCACCAGCAGGCGAGCGACCTCGGGGTTGCCCGCCAGCACGCCCGCGATGTAGTCCTCGGAGAACGTCGTGCCGCCCTGGCGGAGGTAGCGGGAGTAGGTCCGCAGCACCACGACCTGGCGCCACGTCAGCCCGGCACGCAGCACGAGCCGGTCGAACCGGTCGGACTCGCTCGTACCGGTCCACGCCGAGACGAACGCGTCGGTGAAGCGCCGCGCTAGTCGTGCCGGGTCCGTGGTGGTGCCGGGCTGCACGGCCCCGGAGGGCAGCCGCAGGCCGAAGTCGTAGACCCAGTGGTCGACCGGGAGGGTCCCGTCGTCGGCACCGGCACCGGCCGCGGCCTCGTCGCGCACCAGGTGGTGCGGCCGCTGGTCGACGACCTCGACGCCGAGGTGGTCGAAGAACGGCAGCACCTCCGACAGGCCCAGCTGCTCGCGGCGGTAGATCTTGAGCCGGGACTGCCGGGCCTGCGAGCCGACCGGGGAGTACAGCAGCAGGTCCAGGTCCGGGGCGGCACCGCGGCCCTGCTCCAGCGCCTCCAGCCGCACCAGGTCCCCCACGGCGACGCGGGGGCTGACGGCCTCCTTGTAACCCTCTGGCAGCGCCTGCGCCCAGCGTCGGCTCATGCGGACCTGCTCGCCCTCGCCGAGCTCCGCGCGCAGACCGTCGGCCAGGTCCTCCTCCCAGGTGCGGGTGGCGGCGACCAGCCGGTGCTCCACCGCTGCCAGGTCCACGTCGGGCTGCGGGCCCCTCGAGGCGAGCCGCACGACGAAGTGCAGCCGGGCAAGCACCGACTCCGACACCCACGCCGAGTGCTCCACGTAGGTGCCTTCGAAGGCCTCCAGCAGGACCCGCTGCATGACCAGGCGCACCTCGGTGGTGTACCGGTCGCGCGGCAGGTAGACCAGGCACGAGACGTAGCGGCCGAAGTCGTCGTGCCGGACGAACAACCGGGTCCTGCGACGTTCCTGCAGCTGCAGCACACCCAGGCTGATGCGGGTCAGGGTCTCCACGTCGGCGGCGAACAGCTCGTCGCGCGGGTACGTCTCCAGGATGCTCAGCAGGTCCTTGCCGGAGTGGCTGCGCGGCCCGAACCCGGACGTCGCGAGCACCGTGGCCACCTTGCGTTCCACCACGGGCACCGTGGCGACGCTCTGGGTGTAGGCGGCCGCTGACAGCAGCCCGAGGAAGCGCCGCTCCCCCACGACCTCGCCGGCGGCGTCGTAGACCTTGACCCCGACGTAGTCCAGGTAGGTCGAGCGGTGGACCGTGGCACGGCTGTTGGCCTTGGTCAGCACGAGGACGTCGTGGCGCAGCGCGTGGGAGGTCACGGCCGGGCTCAACGGGTCGCTCGTGGGGACGTCGTCGTCCTGGCGCATGATGCCGAGCCCCGAACCGGGCACGGACTTCAGCACGGCCGTGCCGGCCTCGGCGCCAGGTCCCAGCACGTACTCCCGGTAGCCGAGGAACGTGAAGTGCTCTCCCGCCAGCCAGCGCAGCAGCCGGGCGGCCTCGGCGGCGTCGGCGGGGTCCAGCGACCCCTCCGGCAGGCGCTGGGCCAGGGTCTCGGTGTCGTCGGCCACCTCCCGGGCGCGCCCGCGCATCGCCTGCCAGTCTCGCACGGCGGCACGGACGTCGGCCAGCACGCGCTGCAGGGCGACCTCGAGCCGGGCGTCCGGGTCGTCCTCGCCGGCCTCGGCCGCGGACCTTTCGGACGGGGCACCCGTGCGCCCGTGGCGGGCGGTCGTACGGTCGACCTCGACGTTGATCCAGGACTCCACGACCACGCCCTCGCCGACGGTCGAGGGGTCGGTCTCGCCGTGGGTGACGTCGAGGACCTCCAGCAGCGTGCCGTCGACGTCGCGACGGACCACGACCTGGGGGTGCACCACGAGGTGGATGCCACGACCCCTGCGCGACAGCTCGTTGGTGACCGAGTCCACCAGGAACGGCATGTCCTCGGTGACCACCTGGACCACGCTGTGGGGGCTGGTCCAGCCGTCGCCCTCCACCGTGGGGGTGAACACGCGCACCAGCGGAGTCCCGGCCGCGCGGACGTCGGCCAGCCCACGGTGCGCCAGCACGGCGCCGCCGACGTCCGTGGGGTCCCGGTCGAGCAGGTCGGCGTCGGAGACGTCGGAGTAGTAGCCCTCCAGCAACCGCTCGTACCCCGGGGAGACGCCGCGTTCCTTCGCGATGACGCCGGCGCGTCCCAGCAGCCCCGCCCGCTCCTGCACCATGTCCCCGACCGTAGCCCCGGCGACCGGTGGCCGACACCCACGCCGGGCTGAGGGCCCCGCCGGTCTGCTCTACCGTCGCAGGGTGGACATCGAGACGACCCTGAGCTGGCCCGTGGGCCCCGACGACGTGGTCGCGGTGCGCTGCGACCACTCCTACCTCGAGGTGCTGTGCCGACGCACCGGCGCGATCGAGCACGACGTGCAGGTCGACGGCCTCAGCACCACCGTCACCCGGGTGATGCCGACGGAGGGGTTTCCCGACTTCGCCCGCAGGCTGACGGGCGAACGCCTCACGCTGGTCGAAAGGACCACCTGGGCGGCCGCGGCCGACGCCGACGGCTCGCGCCGCGCGGAGGTGACGATGCACGTCGACGGCGCCCCCGTCACCTCGGCGACGACCGTGGTCGTGCGTCCCGGCGGCGGCGGGTCGGTGGAGACGGTGAGCGGCCGCGTGACAGCCAAGGTGCCGCTGATCGGCGGAAGGATCGAGAAGGCCGTGCTGCCGGCGCTGGAGGCCGCCGCCGCGGCCCAGGTGGACGCCTACACGCAGTGGCGCACCGCCCGTTGACGCCCGCGTTCAGCCCATGTGCGGGTAGCGGTGGTCGGTCGGGGCGACGAACGTCTCCTTCAGGGTCCGCGGCGACACCCAGCGGAGCAGGTTGTGGATCGCGCCCGCCTTGTCGTTGGTGCCCGAGCCGCGTCCGCCGCCGAACGGCTGCTGGCCCACGACAGCACCCGTCGGCTTGTCGTTGACGTAGAAGTTGCCCGCCGCGAAGCGCAGCGTGGACATCGCCTCCTGCACCGCAAAGCGGTCGCGGGCGAAGACCGCACCGGTCAGGGCGTAGGGGGCCACGGACTCCATCTGCTCCAGCATGCGCTGCCACGCGCCAGGGACCGAGTCGTCCCAGACGTGAACCGCCAGCACGGGGCCGAAGTACTCGGTGGAGAACACCTCGTCGCCGGGGTCGGCGACCTCGAGCACGGTCGGGCGGACGAAGTACCCCTCGGTGTCGTCGTAGCTGCCGCCTGCGACCACGTCGATGCCGGGTGTCGCACGGGCCCGGTCGACGGCGCCGGCGTTGCGGGCGAAGGAGCGTGCGTCGATGACGGCCCCGCCGAAGCTGGCGAGGTCGTCCACCGGGCCGTAGGTCAGCGCCTCGGTGGTGGCGACGACGGCGTCGCGCACCCCGCCGCGCCACAGCGAGGCCGGCACGTAGGCACGGCTCGCCGCTGAGCACTTCTGGCCCTGGTACTCGAAGGCCCCGCGCACCAGCGCCGTGGCCAGGGCGTCGGCGTCGGCGCTCGGGTGGGCGACCACGAAGTCCTTGCCGCCGGTCTCGCCCACCAGGCGCGGGTAGGACCGGTAGGAGGAGATGTTCTGCCCCACCGTCCGCCACAGGTGCTGGAACGTCGGCGTCGAGCCGGTGAAGTGGATGCCGGCGAGGTCGGGCGCGGCCAGCATGACGTCGCTGACCGCCAGGCCGTCACCGGTGAGCAGGTTGACCACGCCGTCGGGCAGGCCGGCCTCGCGCAGCAGGCGCATGGTCAGCACCGCGGCGAGGGACTGCGTCGGCGACGGCTTCCAGACCACCGTGCCGCCCATCAGCGCCGGGGCCGTCGGCAGGTTGCCCGCGATCGCGGTGAAGTTGAACGGCGTGATCGCGTAGACCGGTCCCTCGAGCGGTCGGTGGTCCAACCGGTTCCAGACCCCGTCGGAGTTGCGCGGCGGCTGCTCGGCGAGCAGCTGGCGGGCGTAGTAAACGTTGAACCGCCAGAAGTCCGCCAGCTCGCAGGCGGCGTCGATCTCGGCCTGCTGCGCGGACTTGGACTGCCCCAGCATCGTGGCCGCGTTCATCCGGGCGCGGTAGGGCCCGGCCAGCAGGTCCGCGGCACGCAGCAGCACAGCGGCCCGCTCGTCGAACGGCAGCCGACGCCACGGTCCGGCGGCCTCGCGGGACGCCTGCAGGGCGAGCTCGGCGTCTGCGTGGGTGGCGTGGTGACCGATCCCCAGCACGTGCGCGTGGCGGTCGGGGCGCACCACGTCGAAGGACTCCCCGCCACCCTGACGCTCGAGGCCGCCGACCGTGATCGGCAGGTCCGCCACCTCACCGGCCGTGCGGACGAGCTCGGCCTCCAGGGCGGCGCGCTCCGGTGATCCCGGTGCATAGCCCAGGACGGGCTCGTTGCGCGGCGCCGGGGGGCTGGTGACGGCGTCGAAGCCACCGCCCACGGCGGTCGTGGACGGGGCGGGCTCCGGCGCGGCAGGGTTGCTCATAGGGCGCACGGTACGCGTCCGAACGGGTGGACCCGCCGAGGCCGGTGCCCGCGGTGCGCACGCGTGGTCATACTTCGCCTACCCATCAGGACGGAGGTGCGCGTGCCCAGCGAGCCGGGGACCACCCCCAGCGCCGACGGAGAGCGTGAGCGGCTCGCCGCGCTCGTGGACACCCACCCCGCGCGTGCCGTCCACGAGCTCCCAGCGGCTCACGGAGCTTCTGGGCCAGGAGGCCACGCCCGCGCCGCGCTCGCCCGAGGACGTGCCCGAGGCGCTGCGTCCCGCGACGGCACAGCTGTTCGTCCTGCGCGCCCGGGCCCGGCACAGGTGCAGCGACCTGGCCGCCCACGAGGACACGGCGGCCGCCCTGCTGCTGCTGGACCCCGAGCAGGACCCGCTCCTGGCCGCGCAGGCGCTCAACATGCACGCCATCTCCTCCGGCCAGCTCGGCGACCCGCACGCCCCGCTGCCTGGACCGGGGTCTGGACCTGCTGCGGGGCGCCGCCGGCCCGGTGGCGACCCGGCTGCGCTCGGTGGTGCGCCACAACCTCACCATCGCGCTGTACGACCTGGGCGACGCACGTGGCGCGCTCGGCCTGCTGACCGACGCCCGGCAGGAGGCCGACCAGGTCGGTGACCCCCGCCAGCAGGAGTGGGTGCTGATGAGATCGGTCGCCGCGGCGTCGTTCCTGCTGCGTGGCTACGAGGGCCAGGCACCCCTCGCGGGGACCGAGCGCCAGCAGCTGCTGCGCGAGGTCGGCAGCTGGACCGCGCAGGCCGTGGCGGCGACCGGACGGTCGGGGCAGGACGGGGGGACCGTCGAAGGACGCGGCGCGTCCTGGTGCCAGGCCCGCGACGCCCAGCTGCGCGGCGACCTGGACGTCGCCCTGTCGCACGCGCAGGTCACCGTGGCCCTGGCCGGTTCGATCGGTGAGCTCGAGGTGCTGGCCCGCGCCCGGGCCCTGCTCGCGGAGGTGCTGATCGACCTGGACCGCCTGGCGGAGGCGGAGAAGGTCCTGCTCGAGGCCACGGGTGCGACCGAGCGGCTCTGCTCGGTCACCGACGTCATGGTCTGGCACATGCTCGCCACCTGCCGGGAGCGCCGCGGTGACCTGGCGGGCGCCCTGGCTGCCATGCGGCGCGACGTTGCGGCCCTGATGGCCTCACGCGACGTGCAGGTCAACAGCGCCGCGGCCGTCGACGCCGCCCGGCTGCGGCGGGAGGAGGTCGAGCGGGAGCGCGACAGCTGGCGTGCGACGTCGGAGCAGGAGCGCCGGGCTGCCCGCGTGGACCCCCTCACCGGCATGAAGAACCGCCGGTCGTTCACCGATGCCGTCCTCGAGCACGCCCGCTGCGGCACCCGGCTGGTCCTGGCGCTCGTCGACCTGGACCACTTCAAGTCCGTCAACGACCGCTACGGCCACGTCGTCGGCGACGAGGTGCTGGTGCGCGTCGGGGCTGCGATGACGGCCGCGCTCGCGGACGGGTCGGTCGCCGGCTCCGGGCTCTACCGGGTGGGTGGGGAGGAGTTCGTCGTCGTCCTCCCCGTCGGGGCGAGGACGGACGCCGAGGTCGCCGCCGTCGTGGAGCAGGTACGGCGCTCGGTGGCGGACGTCGGCTTCGCGACCTCGACCTTCCGTCGCGCACGCTGCGCGTCACGGCGTCCGCGGGTGTCGCGGTCGGCACCCCGGTGGACGCCCCCTCACCCGCCCAGGACCTGCTGCGCGAGGCCGACCGGCTGCTGTACCGCGCCAAGGACGCAGGTCGCGACCGGTTGCCCCCGCTCGGGCGGACCCGGCGCCTCAGCCGGCGTAGGCGTGGTTGCCGACGAAGAGGTAGTTCACGCCCAGGAAGTTGAACAGCAGGCAGGCGAAGCCGAGCACGGCGATCCAGGCCGAGCGGGGCCCGGCCCAGCCGGCCGTGGAGCGGGCGTGCAGGTAGGCCGCGTAGACCACCCAGATCACGAACGACCAGACCTCCTTGGGGTCCCAGCCCCAGTACCGGCCCCATGCGTCGGCCGCCCAGATGGCGCCCGCGACGACGGTGAAGGTCCACAGCACGAACGCGACGGCGTGCAGCTGGAACGAGGTCTGCTCCAGCTGGCGCGACCCCGGCACGCGGGCGAGCAACGGGCTCGCTGCCCCGCCCCCGGCGACCACGGCCTCCTGCCGGTGCTGCACCAGCTGCACGACGGCCAGGCTGAACCCGATCGTGAGCAGCGCCGAGGCCAGGAACGCGATCGAGACGTGCACCACGAGCCAGCCGCTCTGCAGCGCCGGCGACAGCGCGCTCGCCTGGGTGTAGAAGAACGAGGTCGCGACCATCAGCGTCAGAAGCACCGGCACCACGACGAAGAGCCCGAGCCAGCGCCAGCGGTCACCACCGCGCAGCAGCACGAGGAACACCAGGCTGACCACGACCGCGCCGCTGACGGCGAACTCGTAGGCGTCGCTCCACGGCACCCGCTGCACCGACACCCCGCGCGCGACCACCCCGCCGAGGTGCAGCGCCGTGGCGAGCGCGAACAGGCTGGTCCCGATGCCGGCGGCACGACGTCTGCCTGTCCCGGCACCAGGCCCCACGTCCCTGGGCCCCACGGGCTGCGTGGCGACCGGCTGCGTCGAGCTGCCGGCGGCGGTCGTGCTGCCGGCGGCCGCCGTGCTGCCGGCGGCGGCCGAGCCGTCGGACCGGGTGACCGCGTCCACGAGCACGTCGCCGCCCTGGGCCTTCGCCGGGGTGCCACGACGGCCTCCCACCAGGTCTACGGCGTAGGCGACCAGCGACACGGCGTAGACGGCCATGGCGGAGAACACCAGGCCGTCGCTGATGCCGGCGACCGTCGCGTCGGCCGCGGTGCCCGAGACCAGGGCCGCCGGGAGCGCGGTTCCCAGGGACGCGGGCAGCGCTGCCAGCAGGTCGGCGGACAGGTGTGCGCTCATCGGGCCTCGCTCGTCTGGGTCTGGCTCTGCTGGTCCTGGCTGTGCTGGTCGAGCTGGTGCTGGTGCTGGTCGAGCTCGAGCTCGAGCTGGTCGAGCTCGTGCTGGTCGCCCGCGGGCATCACCGCCGCGAGCACCCGTTCCACCTCGGCCTCCAGGCCGGTGTCGCGGCTGCGGGACAGTGCTCCCACCTGGACCACGGTACGCCGGGACGTGCCGGCGCCCCCGGCGGGTCCGTCGCTGTCGCCGACGGGCACCAGGCGCACCCAGACCCGCCGCCGGGGCAGGAACAGGCTGACCGTGAGGCCGATGATCGCCAGCACGGCCGAGACCAGCGCGAGCGGCCCCGAAGGGTCCGCGCGCAGCTGGAACGCCGCGAACCGGGGCAGCTCAAGGAACGTCACCGTGCCGAGCCCGTCGGGCAGGTCAGCGGACTCCCCCGGCGCCAGCAGCAGCACCGCCGGTGCACCGTCGGGGCCGCTCAGCTGCGTCATGGCGGCGCTGTCCAGCTCGTAGACCGACTGCGGGGTGCCGTCGCCCAGGCCGATGTCGCCGACGTACGGCGTCAGGAGCAGACGCGGGGCGGTCGCGTCGGGGAACACCGACACCTGGTCCGCGACCGGGTCGTCGGTCGCCGTGGGCAGGAGCACCCCGGACAGGGCGATGTCGTCGCCGTCACCGGGCACGGGCGCCTTGACGACACCGGTGGAGGTGTAGGACGCGTCCCGCGGCAGGAACGGCACCGGCCCCGAGAAGCGCACCCGACCGGCCGCGTCGCGCACCTCCACGACGGGTGCGTAGCCGTTGCCGGTGAGGAACACGCCCGTGCCGGACACCTGCAGCGGGCTGTTGACCCGCACTGTGTCGGCCTGCCCGGCCCCGCTGCCGTCCGGGTCGTCCGGACCGGGGACACCCTCGTCGACGGTCACGGCGGCCTCGAAGTCGCGGGGGGAGCCGAGGGCGCTGACCTGGGTGGTCTCGAAGGCGACATCCAGGCGGTCGAGGCGGAACGAGAACGGCGGCAGCGACGCGGCGTCGAAACGGGCCCCCTCGGTGATGGAGTCGTAAGCGGGCAGCACGTTGCTGAACGACTCACCCTCCACCACCAGCGCCTCACCGCGGTAGCCGTACAGCGAGCCCGTGGCCATCGCCAGCAGGACCCCGATCAGGCTGATGTGGAACAGCAGGTTGCCGGTCTCGCGCAGCCGGCCGGTCTCGGCAGCCAGCGAGGACCCACCCGTCGTGGCGCTCTCGTCGTGGACGTCGACCCGGTGACCGAGCAGCGGACCGCCGCCGCCGGTGACGCCCCGGTGGGCCAGGACGGCACGCAGCCGCTCCTGGAGGCCCTGCGGGGTGCCCTCGACCGTCACGCTGCGATGCGCCGGGAGCCGCTCGAGCCGGCGCGGTGTCGCGGGCGGACGGCGGCGCCACTCGGTCGCGTGCGCGCGGGCACGCGGCACGATGCAGCCCACCAGGCTCACGAACAGCAGCAGGTAGACGGCCGCGAACCACGGCGAGGCGTAGACGTCGAACAGACCGAGGCGGTCCAGCCAGGGCCCTGCGTCGGGGTTCTCCCGCAGGTAGGTGTTGACGGCTGCCAGGTCGACGCCCCGCTGCGGGAACAGCGACCCGGGGATGGTCGCGACCGCGAGCAGCAGGAGCAGCACCAGCGCGGTGCGCATGCTCGTCAGCTGCCGCCAGAACCATCGCGCGCCGCCCCGTGCACCCAGGTCCGGCGGGGTCGGGGACGACGGCGGCGGGACGGTCGGCCGGGTGCGGGTCGCACTCACAGCAGCACCGGGAACCGGCTGATCGGGGCGCGCAGGGCCTCGACCATGGCCTCGTAGGCACCGGTGAGCAGCAGCACCCCGACCAGCACCAGCAGCACGCCGCCGATCCGGGTGATCAGCACACGGTGCCGGCGCAGCGGGCCGAGCGCACGCAGCCCGCGGGCGTAACCGAGCGACACCAGGACGAACGGCAGGCCCAGCCCGAGGCAGTAGGCCACCCCGAGCACGGCACCACGACCGGCACCGCCGTCGACGAACGACAGCGCGACGACCGCCCCCAGCGTCGGCCCGACGCAGGGGATCCAGCCGACCCCGAAGGCCGCGCCGAGGAACGGCGCACCCGCCAGGCCCACCGCAGGGCGCCAGCGCGGGCGCCGCTCGGTACGCAGGAGGGGCAGGGCGCCCATGAACTGCAGCCCCATCAGGACGGCGAGCACCCCGGCGGCCACGTGCAGCACGCGGGTGTTCGGCAGCACCGCCCCGGCTACCCCGGCGACGGAGGCGACGGCGACGAAGACGACGCTGAAGCCGGCGACGAACAAGCACGTCCCGAGCACGAGCCGACCGGTGGGGACGCTCGCCGGGTCCGCGAGGACGGCGGTGGCAGCGCCGCCCGTACGGCCGGGCCCTGTGCCGCCGGCGCCCGTGCCCGTGCCGCCGGTGCTCGTGGCCCCGCCGCCAGTATGCGTAGCCGTGCCGCCGGTAGGCGTGGCCGTGCCGCCGGTAGGCGTGCTCGCCCCCGCGAGCGCGCCGGCGGGCGCGGGCTCGGCCAGGCCGGACACGTAGGCCAGGTAGCCGGGCACGAGCGGCAGCACGCACGGCGAGGCGAACGACACCAGCCCCGCGAGCGCGGCCAGCGGGACGGCGAGCAGCAGCGAGCCGTCCAGGACCGTCCGGGCCGCCACCGACACCGGCAGCGACGCAGCCGCCAGCACCGGCGCCGCCACCGCGCCCGCCACCGCGCCGGCCGCCGAGAGCATCACGCGGTGGGCCCGCCCGAGACGACGTCCTCGACCACGCCCCGCAGGGTCGCCCGGTCGACCCTCGACAGCATGCGGGCGGCGACGCGGCCCTGCTCGTCGAGCACGAGCGTGGCGGGGACCGCGTTGGCGGGCACGTCCCCGGCGAGGGCCAGCAGCAGCAGCGAGTCCGGGTCGTACAGGCTCGGCCAGGTGATGCCGTACTCCTCCTCGAACCCGGTCGCGGCCTCGACGGAGCGGTCCCGGATGTTGATGCCGACGAACTGCACGCCCGTCGCCGCGGGCGTGGTCGCGGTCTCCTCCGGCGCGTTCAGCTCGGCCTCGGCCGCGACAAGGTCAGGGGCCTCGGCGTGGCACGGCGCGCACCAGGAGCCCCAGACGTTGAGCACGACCAGGCCGCCCCGCAGGTCGGCGACGTCGAGCGGGTCGCCGGTCAACGTCGTGCCCGCCACGCCCTCCACGGGCTCGCCACGGTCCTGCTCGGCGATGACCGACACCGTGGTGTCGCCGGACACGTAGGCCCCCGACGCCTCGTCCCGCAGCCCCGGCACGCCCGCCTCGCCCGAGCCGCACCCGCTCAGCACGACGGCCAGCACCAGCCCGACGCCCAGCAGCCGCCGCTCGCCCGCGCCCGGGCTGCTCACAGGTCCGCCGCGGGGTCCGCGTAGCCGACGCCGACCAGCCGGTCGCCGTCGTAGGTGAAGGAGGTGAGCGAGGCCAGGGCGCACTCGCGGCTTCGCGGGTCGTGCCACAGCCGCCGGCCCTCGGCCCGCTGTCGTGCCGTCCAGATCGGCAGCTGGTGAGACACGCAGACCACCTCGCGGCCGGGCGCCAGGTCCCGGGCGTCGGCGACCGCCGCGAGCATGCGGTAGGCGATGGCGGAGTACGCCTCCCCCCAGGACGGGCGGAGCGGGTTCCACATGTGGCGCCAGTGACGGGGGCTGGACAGCGCGCCGTCACCGACCCCGATGGTCAGGCCCTGGAACACGTTCTCGGTCTCGACCAGGCGATCGTCGGTGCGGATCGCCACGCCGAAGGCCGCCGCGACCGGCCCGGCGGTCTCCTGGGCGCGCTCCAGCGGGGACGCGACCACCACGGCGACGTCTGCGTCAGCGAGGTGCTCCGCGGCCCGCTCGGCCATGGCACGGCCACGGGCGGACAGCAGGTAACCCGGGATCCGGCCGTACAGGACACCCCTGGGGTTGTGGACCTCGCCGTGGCGCAGCAGGTGCACGACGGTCCGCACCGCGGGGCTCATGCGACACCTGCCGCCGCTGCCGCGGCCGCGCGTGCGGCCACCGGGAGCGCTGCGAGCACGTGCTCGACGGCCGCGTCGTCGTGGGAGGCGGACACGAACCAGGACTCGAACGCCGACGGTGGCAGGTGCACCCCTTCGGCCAGCATGGCGTGGAAGAACGCGGCGAACGCGGCCTGGTCCTGGGTGCGGGCAGTGGCGTAGTCGTCGACCCGGCCGTCGACGCCCTCGGTGAGGAACACGCTGAACATGCTGCCGGCGTGCTGCACCACGTGCGGGGTGCCGACGGCGTCGAACGCCTCGTGGGCGGCGTGGCGCAGGGTGGCGGACACCTCGTCGACGCGGGCGTAGACGGCGGCGTCGGCCAGGCGCAGGGTCGTCAGCCCGGCCGTGACGGCCACGGGGTTCCCGCTGAGGGTGCCCGCCTGGTAGACCGGCCCGAGGGGGGCGAGGTGGCCCATCACGTCGGCCCGCCCGCCGAAGGCCGCGACGGGGAACCCGCCGCCCATCACCTTGCCGAAGGTGAACAGGTCGGGGGCGGCGAGCGGCTCCCCGGCGGTGGTGTCGCCCTGCTCCAGGCCGTGCCAGCCGGCGGGCGAGACCCGGAAGCCGGTCATCACCTCGTCGTAGACCAGCAGCGCGCCGGCCGCGGCCGAGACCTCGCGCATCAGGCGCGCGAAGCCGGGCCGCGGCGCCACGACGCCCATGTTGCCGGCCGCGGCCTCGGTGATCAGGCACGCGACCCGGTCCCCGTGCTCGGCGAACACCGCCCGCAGCGCGTCGGGGTCGTTGTACGGCAGCACGACCGTGTCGGCGGCGGCGGCGCCGGTGATGCCGGGGCTGGAGGGCAGGCCGAACGTGGCCAGGCCCGAGCCCGCCTCGGCCAGCAGCGCGTCGACGTGGCCGTGGTAGTGCCCGGCGAACTTGACCACCACCGGGCGGCCGGTGAAGCCGCGGGCCAGACGGACGGCGCTCATGGTCGCCTCGGTGCCGCTGTTGACCAGCCGCAGCTGCTCCACGGCGGGGACCCGGGCGATGATCTCCTCGGCGAGCTCGATCTCGCCCTCGGTCGGGGCACCGAAGGAGAACCCGTCGGCCGCGACCCGCCGGACGGCCTCCAGGACCTCGGGGTGGGTGTGGCCCAGCAGCATCGGGCCCCAGGAGCACACCAGGTCGACGTAGCGGTTGCCGTCGACGTCGGTGAGCCAGGGTCCGGCCGCCGACGCCATGAAGCGGGGCGTGCCGCCGACGGCGCGGAAGGCGCGCACGGGCGAGTTCACGCCGCCGGGAATGACCGTGGAGCCGCGGGCGAGCAGGTCCGCGGAACGCCGGGTGGTGCCGTCGGGCCGTGCCGATGCGGGAGTGCTGTTCGCTGTCACGCCTGCCATTCTCCCAACTGCCCGGCCATGCTCAGTCCGGGGGGCGGAGCCGGTCGCGGACCTTGGCCATCGCGGCACCGAGAGCCAGGAACTCCTCGCGCGCCAGGGGGTCCACCAGGTGTGCGCGGACGCTGCCGACGTGGTGCGGGGCGGCGGCGACCAGGGCGGCCATACCGGCCTCGGTCATCGTGCAGCGAACACCGCGCCGGTCCTCCTGGCACGGCTCCCGCCGGACTAGGCCGCGGGCCTCCATCCGGCTGACGGTGTGCGTCAGGCGGGAGCGGGAGTGCAGCACCAGGCCGGCGAGCTCGCTCATGCGCAGCGACAGATTCTCCTGCTCCGAGAGCTGGACCAGGATGTCGTACTCGCTGAAGCTCAGCCCGACCGCCATGAGGTCGCGGCCGAGGGCGTCCTCCAGCAGCGCCACCGCCTCGAGCCAGGACCGCCATGCCGTCTGCTGCTCCGCGTCGAGCCATTCACCCCTGGTCACGGGCCCCGAGCCTACCGCTCGCTCGGGCAGCGCAACGGGTGCGGACGTCACCCTCAGCCGCCCTGCAGCGTGCGCGCGACGTCGAGCGCCGCGTACGTCAGCAGGACGTCGGCGCCGGCACGACGGATCGACAGCAGGCTCTCCAGCATCACGCGCTCGCCGTCGAGCCAGCCGTTGGCGGCCGCGGCTGCGACCATCGCGTACTCCCCCGACACCTGGTAGGCGGCGACCGGCACGGGGCTCACGTCGGCGACCTGGCGCAGCACGTCCAGGTAGGGCAGGGCGGGCTTGACCATGACGACGTCCGCGCCCTCGGCGAGGTCCTGCTCGACCTCCAGCAACGACTCACGCGCGTTGGCGGGGTCCTGCTGGTAGCTGGCACGGTCCCCGGTGAGCGTGGACTCGACGGCGTCGCGGAACGGGCCGTAGAAGCCGGAGGCGTACTTGGCGGCGTAGGCGATGACGCCGACGTCGTCGTGCCCGGCCTCGTCGAGGGCGCGGCGGACCACGCCGACCTGGCCGTCCATCATGCCGCTGGTACCGAGCAGGTGCGCCCCTGCCCGGGCCTGCGCCAGGGCGGCGGAGGCGTACCGCTCCAGCGTGGCGTCGTTGTCCACCCGGCCGGCGTCGTCCAGCACGCCGCAGTGGCCGTGGTCGGTGAACTCGTCCAGGCACAGGTCCGCCAGCAGGACCACGCGGTCCCCGACCGCCTCGGCCAGGTCGGCGAGGGCGACGTTGAGGACGCCGTCGGGGTCGTCGACGCCGCTGCCGGTGGCGTCACGGCCGCTGGGCACACCGAACACCATGATCCCGCCGATGCCGGCGTCCGCGGCGTGCCGGGCGAGCGCCACGAGCGAGCCGCGCGAGTGCTGCTGCACCCCCGGCAGGCTCGCGATCGGGCGCGGGGAGTCCAGGCCCTCCTTGAGGAACACCGGGAGCACCAGGTCGGCCGGGTGCAGCCGGGTCTGGGCGACCAGGCGGCGCACGGCGGCGCTCGCCCGCAGCCGGCGCGGGCGCCGCAGCGGGAACGTCCCCGAGCCGAGGAGCCCGCGGGTCACCTGGCGCGCCGGCGGGCGGCCGGGGTGCGCTCGGACGGACGCGCCCAGGGCTCCCCGTCGGCCTCGGCCGCGGCCCGCGCGGTCCTGCCGTGGTCGGCCAGGGCCTCCACGAGCGCACGGACCTCGGGGACGGGCGCCAGGACGTCGACCCGCAGGCCGTGCTCCTCCGCGGTGGCGGCGGTGCGCGGACCGATGCAGGCGATGACCGTGGTCGCGTGCGGCTTGCCGGCGATGCCGACCAGGTTGCGGACCGTCGAGCTCGACGTGAACAGCACCGCGTCGAACCCGCCGGACTTGATGGCGTCGCGCACCGGGGCCGCGGGGGGGGCGGCCCGCACGGTCCGGTAGGCCGTGACGTCGTCGACCTCCCAGCCCATCTCGTGCAGACCGGCCACCAGGGTGTCGGTGGCGATGTCTGCCCGCGGGAGCAGCACCCGGTCGATCGGGTCCAGCTGGGGGTCGAACGCGGGCCAGGCGTCGAGCAGGCCGTGGGCGGACTGATCCGTCTCAGGCACCAGGTCCGGCTGCAGGCCCCACTCGCGCAGCGCGTCCGCCGTCACCCCGCCGACGGCTGCGATCTTGAGGCCCGAGAACGACCGGGCGTCCAGACCGAGGGCGTCCAGCTGCTCGCGCACGGCGCGGACGGCGTTCACGCTGGTGAAGCCCACCCACTCGTAGCGGCCGGTGACCAGGCCACGCACGGCCTTGTCCATCTGCTGCGGGGTGCGCGGCGGCTCGACGGAGATGGTAGGCACGACCACGGCCTCGGCACCCAGCTCGCGCAGGTGCTCCCCCACCGAGGTGGACTGGTCCTTGGTCCGGGGGACCAGCACGCGCCAGCCGAACAGCGGCCGGGTCTCGAACCACGACATTGCGGCCCGCTGCTTGACGGCCTCCCCGACGACCAGGCTCACCGGCTCGGGCAGGCTGCTGACGACGTCACCGACCTTGGCGAGGGCGACCTCGACGCTGCGCTGCCGGCTCGTGGTGGCCCGGGACACCGCGACGGTCGGGGTGTCCGGGCTCCAGCCCATGGCGACCATGCGCTCGGCCGCACCTCCCAGCAGCCCGACCCCACCCAGCAGGACCACGGTGTCGGCGCCCCCGCGACCGGGGACGACGAGCTCGGTGGAGGAGTCGGTGACGTGGACGACGTGCACCCTGTCGGTGCCGGTGGGTGCGACGGGCACCCCGGCGTAGACCGGGACGGCGAAGGCTGCGGACACCCCCGGCACGAGCTCGACCTCGGCGCCGGTGGCGCGGACGGCCTTGATCTCGGCGGACACCGACGAGAACGTCGTGGCGTCACCGGCCACGAGGCGGACCACCCGGGTGCCCTCGGTCGCGAGCCGGGCGACCCGGCGGGAGCGGGCGGCGCGTGACAGCGGGGTGCCGTCGGCGTCGGTGGCCAGGGACACCACCTCGACGTCCGGGCGGGCACAGCGGGCGAGCAGCTCGGCCGGGTCGAGCAGGTCGGTGACCACGACGTCCGCCAGCTCCAGCAGGGCCGCGGCGCGCAGGGTCAGCAGGCCCGGGTCGCCCGGGCCCGCGCCGACGAAGCCGACGTGGGACCGACCACCGGGAGCGGTGGGCGGGGTGCTGCTGCGCCGGTCGCTGCCGTAGGTGCTCATCGCAGGATCTCCTCGTGGTCGGTCCTCGGGTGCTGCTGGTCCGCACGGAGCAGGTCGTGCCCCGCGCGCTCTCCGACCGTTGCGGCGTCGGACACCGGCCCGCTGGTGCGCAGCCGCAGCAGCCGGGGGACGTGCCCGGCGACCGGAGGCCCGGCTCCGACCTGGCCCTCCAGGTACCCGACGGTCCCGCCGGCGACGGCCATCGCGCCCTGCAGCTGCAGCTCACCGTCCTGGACGGTCGCCCAGGCCCCGACGGGCGCGGAGCAGCCGGCGTCGAGCACCGCGAGCATGCGGCGCTCGGCGGTGACCGCGGCGCGGCTGCCGGGGTGGTCCAGCGCCGCACGGACGCGTCCGGTCAGCGGGTCGTCGTCACGGGTCTCGACCGCGAGCGCACCCTGTCCCGGGCAGGGCAGCAGCACGTCCGCGCCGAGCACCTCGCTGACCTCGGCCTCGCGGCCGAGCCGGCGCAGGCCCGCGTGGGCGAGCACCACCGCGTCGAGGTCCACCCCGACACGCGCGATCCGGGTGTCCACGTTGCCGCGGACGTCCACGACGGTCAGGGTGCGACCGCGCCGGGCGGCGTCGACCGCGAGCATGGCGGCGCGCCGGGGCGAACCGGTGCCGACCCGCGCACCGTCGGGCAGCTCGTCCAGACGGGCGCCCCCGGCGGAGACGAGCGCGTCCCGGGGGTCCTCCCGCTCCGGGACCGCGGCGAGCGCGATGCCGGCCGCCGGGGCGGTCGGCAGGTCCTTGAGGGAGTGCACGGCGACGTCCACCTCACCGGCGAGCAGCGCCTCCCGCAGCGCGGACACGAAGACGCCGGTCCCCCCCGTGTCGCGGGCCAGCTCGCGCAGCGGCTGGTTCGAGCGGTCGCCGTGGGTGGACACGGTCACCAGCTCCGCGGACTCGCCCAGGGCGGCCGCGAGGGCGTCCGCGACCTGCTGGGACTGCGTGCGCGCCAGAGCACTGGCGCGCGTGCCGACGCGGATCATGTGAGGGTCCCGTCGACGTCGGGGTGGAGGTCGAGGTTCGTGACGGGAGCGAGGGTCTCGCCCACCCGCAGCCCGAACAGCGTCTGGAGGGCCTCGGCGTACATGGACCCGTCAGGTCCGCCGGCGAGCTCCTTCACCCGCACGGTGGGGGTGTGGAGCACCTTGTCCACGACGCGACGCACGGCGCGCTCGACCTCGATGGCGACGACCGGGTCGATGTCGCCGAGGCGGCCGCGCAGGCGCAGCAGCTCGGCGGTGACCACCGCGTCGGCCTGCGAGCGCAGCGCCACGACCGTGGGGGTGACGGTGGCGGCCTCGACCTCGCCGCGCCACAGGCGCACCTCCTCCGCGACGACCGCGCGGGCGCGGGCGATCTCGGTGGTGCCGTCGCCGTCAGCGGCGAGCAGGTCGCCGAGCTGTTCGAGGTCCACGACCGTGACACCGCCGCCGGGAGCCGTGAGCGGCTCGGGCAGCGGGGCGACGTCGCGGGGGAGGGCGAGGTCGACCAGCACCAACGGGCGGCCGGCGCGCCGGGCGACGGCGCGCTCCACCGCCACAGCCTCCACGACGTGACCGACGGACCCGGTGCAGCTGAGGACGACGTCGCACTCCTGGAGCAGCCGCGGCAGGTCGGCGAGGGTGGCGACCGAGCCCTGCACGGACGTCGCGAGCCGGGCGGCCCGCTCCGGTGTGCGGTTGGCCACCGTGACGTCGACCACCCCGCGACGTCCCAGGGTCGCGGTCACCAGTCCCGCCATCCCGCCCGCGCCGACGACGGCGACGTGCGCGTCGGCGAGCGGGCCGACCTGCTGCTCGGCCCGACGCAGCGCCTCGCTGACCATGCGGTTGCCGAGGCGGTCCAGGCCGGTCTCGGCGCGGGCCCGACGGCCCACCCGCAACGCGCGCTCGACCACCGCGGCGAGGCGGCCCCCGGCGTGGCCGGCGGCGCGGGCGCGGCTGTAGGCACCCCGCACCTGGCCGAGGATCTGCGCCTCGCCGAGCGCCATGGAGTCAAGCCCCGCCACGACCTGGAAGACGTGCTCCACGGCCGCGCCGTCGTAGTGGGCGTACATGTGCTCGCCGAGGTCGGCGGCGTCGACACCCGTGCTGCTGGCAAGGGCCGCCGACACCGCTGCGAGACCGGAGTGGAAGCGGTCGACGTCGACGTACACCTCGACGCGGTTGCACGTGCTGACGACCATCGCCTCGTTGACGTAGCGCTCGTGGAGCACCAGGCGCGCGACCTCGGTGGGGTCCGACGCCGCGGCGGCGAGGCGCTCCAACTGCGGCAGTGGGCAGGTGCGGTGGCTCGCACCGACGACGAGCAGGGTCACCGGGTCCCCCCGAGGGCGACGGTGAAGCCGCTGTCGGTGCGGCTGCCGTCGGTGCGGGCGAGCGGGGACAGCACGTCGCTGCGCTTGCGCTGCTCGTGGAAGCCGAGGATCTGCAGCTCGCTGGACAGGTCGACGGCGCGGACCGTGACGCCGTCGGGGACGCGGACGGCGGCACCGGCGAAGCAGAGGATGCTGCTGACCCCGGCTGCGACCAGCAGGTCGCTGCAGGCCTGCGCGGCCGAGGCCGGGGTGGCGATGACGGCGATGCGCACGCCCCGCTCCCCCACCAGCACGGCGAGCTCGTCGACGTGGTGGACCGTGTGGCCGTTGACCACGCTGCCCACCACGGCCGGATCGGCGTCGAACAGGGCGGCAATGCTCAGGCCGCGGCTGGAGAACCCGCCGTAGTGCGCCAGGGCGCGGCCGAGGTTGCCGACGCCGACGATCGCGACCGGCCAGTCGTGCTCGAGACCCAGGACGGCCGACATCTCGTGCACCAGCGTGGCCACGTCGTAGCCGACGCCACGGGTGCCGTAGGAACCGAGCTGGGACAGGTCCTTGCGCAGCATCGCGGCCGAGACGTGCACCAGCTCAGCGAGCTCCTGACTGGACACCGTGCTGATGCCGTCGTCGGCGAGCGCGTGCAGCGCCTGCAGGTAGGCGGGCAACCGTGACACCGTCGCAGCCGGGACGCCCTTAGCGGCGGGCGAAGGGGCTACGCCGCGCTCCGCGGCTGCCGCAGCAGCCCCCGGCGCGCGGGAGCCCGTCAGGGGCAGTCGCAGACGCTGCAGGGGCACGGGTGTCTCCTCGGGTCGTGGACCCTCATCGTACGTGCTTGTGACGACTTGCACAAAGTCGTGGCGAGGCCGGGCGACGATCCGGCGGGCTCACCAGAGCAGGCGTCGTCGCCGGCCGGGGCGCAGCCGCGCGCGCAGCCGGGCGGCGTCCACCCGCAGCGCCTCGACCTGCTCGCCGTCGACCTCCACCACCGGGATCTGGTCCCAGTAGCGCGCGTGCAGGTCGGCGTCGTCGAGGATCGACACCTCGCTCAACGGGACGCCCGCCCGGCGGCACTCCGCCGCCACGACCATCCGTGCCTCGTCGCACAGGTGGCAGCCGGGCTTGCCGATCAGGCGGACCTGCTGCGCGGTACCGCTCCCCTGCCCGTCCGTCGGAGCTGACCTCATCCCAGGAACACCGAGCGCCGTTGGACCAGGAGCGCGTACAGGGTCTGCTGGATGACCTCGCGGACCCGGTCGGTGATCTCGAAGACGACCATGGGGTCCTCGGCCGCGCTGGGGTCGAGCTCGTCGGTGGCGATGGGCTCGCCGAACTCGATCAGCCACTTGCTGGGCAGCGGCACGAGCCCGAGCGGGCCCAGCAGCGGGAAGGTCGGGGTCACGGGCCAGTAGGGCGCGCCCGTGAGCCGCGCCAGCGGTCTGACGTCGGCGAGCATGGGGTGGATCTCCTCCGCCCCGACGATGCTGACGGGGACGATGGGCACCTGGGTGCGGATGGCGGCGGACACGAAACCACCACGACCGAAGCGCTGCAGCCGGTAGCGGTCGCGGTAGCTCTTGCCGATGCCCTTGAAGCCCTCGGGCCACACCCCGACCAGCTCACCGGAGGACAGCAGCCGCTCGGCGTCGCTGCTGGCGGCGAGCGTGGCGCCCATCCGCCGCGCGACGTCGCCCATCACGGGCGTGCCGAAGACCAGGTCCGCCCCGAGCAGGCGCAGGAACCGCCCGTCCGTGCTGTCGTGCACCGCCACCTGCGTCATCAGGGCGTCCCACGCGACGGTGCCGGAGTGGTTGCCCACCAGCAGGGCCCCGTGGTCGGAGGGCAGCCGGTCCTGCCCGCGCAGCTCCACCCGGAACCAGCGGCGGTAGACCGGGCGCAGCACCGCCAGCATGACCCGCTCGGTCAGCTCGGGGTCGAAGCCGAACTCGTCGACGGCGTAGTCCCCCTCGAGCCGGCGCCGGACGAAGTCGACGGCGCCGAGCAGGGCCTCGGTGAGACCGCCGGGGCTGTCGCCGTCCGCCATGGCGGGGGCCTCGAGCTCGGCCGGTCCGCCGGGGACCACCGCGAGCCGCCGGCGGGGCGCCGCGAGCTCCTCGGCCATCCGTTGACCGGCCTCCTCGGCGAGACGGTCGACGGCGAGCTCGACCGTGTCGTCCCGCCGCAGGGGGGTGACCACGGGCCCGGAACGGCGCCTGGTCCTGGCGGCCCTGTCGAGCTGCTGCTCCTCAGGCGCCGGACCGGTCTCCGGCACCTGCCGCTGCACCGGTGGCGGACCCAGCAGCGGGGTGCCGCGGCGACGGCGGCGGGCACGCTCGACCGCCGCACGGTCGGCGCCCAGCGACACCGCGTCGGCACCCCGGGGCGGGCGGGAGGTGCTCACCGTGGCCCCACGGGGCGCCTGTCGCGGCCCGGGGCACGCGTGCCGACGCTGTCGACGACGGCCTTGGAGACCTCCTCGGCGACCAGGTGCACGGCGGGTCGCACGCCGCGCAGGGCGTGGGACGCCAAGAACTCCTCGAACGCCTCCCGGGTGGTGCGCGCCGGCGTGAACCCCATTACCTCACGGCAGCGGGTGGTGTCCAGCACACGGCCGTATCCGAGCAGGCGCAGGTCCTCCAGCGACAGCTCCGCGGCACCGAGGCGGGTGAGCCACCGGGTTGCCGTCGGTGCCAGCGACTGCGGCAGGCCCAGGACGGGACGACCTGCCATCGCAGCGGCCTGCCTGGTGGAGAGCACGCCGCCGCCGGCGACGTTGACCGGGCCGGTCACGGTCCCCAGGGTGGCCGCGACCATGGCCGCGACGGCGTCCTCCTCGTGCACGAACTGCAGCCGGCCGTCGTGGCCGAGCAGGCCCGGCACGACCGGCAGCGCGAATGCCCGGGACAGCGGTGTCTCCAGGCCGGCCCCGACGATGCTGGCGAAGCGGAGCATCACCACCGGGACGTCGGGACGACGGCGGGTGAAGCCGCGCACGTAGCCCTCGACCTCCAGGCAGTCCTTGGCCCACCCGGTGCGCGGCGGGGTCGAGGCGGTGGATTCCTCGGTGAACATCGCGGGGTCACCGGGGCCGGCGCCGTAGACACCGGCGGTGGACTTGACCACCAGCCGGCGCACCCCGGGGACCTTCTGCAACGCAGCGAGCAGCTGCATGGTGCCGATGACGTTGATCTCCTTCATCGGCACCCTGCCACCGGCGGAGCGAGGCGTCGCGATGACGTTCATGTGCACCACCGTGTCGACGTCCTCCTCGCGCAGCAGCCTCGCCATCGAGGGGCTCCGGATGTCGGCCCGGACGAAGGACGCCCCGCCCAGCGAGCCGTGGGGCGGGACGACGTCCAGCCCGACCACCTGGGGCGCAGAGGGGTGGGCGGCGAGCGCAGCAGCGACCTTGCCACCGAGGTATCGGGACACCCCGGTGACGAGGACGACACGCCCGCTCACGACCGCCCCCGGCCCCACGGGTCGACTACTTCTTGTTGCGGCGCTGGTGACGGGTACGACGCAGCAGCTTGCGGTGCTTCTTCTTGGCCATCCGCTTACGACGCTTCTTGATGACAGAGCCCACGTGGGTCCTTCTCTCGCAGTTCGTGCTCAGGGTCGGGCGCGACGGGCGCACCCCTGGTCCGAGGACCAGGCTACCGCCCGGGCGGACCCGCTCCTGCAGCGTGGACCGACCGGGCTCCCCTAGTCGAACCAGGGGTCCAGGCCGAGCACCGGGAAGACGGCCCGGCGGGTGGCCATGATCGCCTGGTCGACCGGGTCGGAGGGGTCGTAGCCCGACTCCCAGGTCGTGAAGTCGGCGCTGCTCCCGTCGGTCATCCGCCGAGGCCCGGGCTGCCCCAGCGCCGCGCTCACGTAGTCCAACCACGACGCCGGGACGGCCGTGGTCGGCTCGACCGGACGGTGCACGGCCACCCCGACCAGGTGCGCCCAGGCTCGTGGCACGACGTCGACCAGCTCGTAGCCGCCGCCACCGAGGGCCAGCCAACGACCCTCGGTGACCTCGTGGGCGAGCCCGTGCAGCATCATCGCCGCCGCCCGCTGCCCGTCCACCGACACCCGCAGGTGCGCGAGCGGGTCCAGCAGGTGGGTGTCGCAGCCGTGCTGGGTGACGATGACCTGCGGGCGCACCTCGCGCACCACGGGTCGCACGACGGAGTGCAGGGCGCGCAACCAGCCCGCGTCACCGGTGCCCGCGGGGAGCGCGACGTTGACGGCCGTGCCCTCCGCGCCCGGGCCGCCCGTGTCGGCGGGGTAGCCCGTGCCGGGGAACAACGTGCTGCCCGACTCGTGGACGGAGACGGTGGTCACCCGCGGCTCGTCCCAGAAGATCGACTCGGTGCCGTCGCCGTGGTGGACGTCGGTGTCGACGTAGACCACCCGCTGCACGCCGTCGTCGAGCAGGGCGCGGACGGCGCCCGCGGCGTCGTTGTAGACGCAGAACCCCGAGGCGGTGTCGGCCGCCGCGTGGTGCAGCCCCCCCGCGAAGTTGACGCCGTGGTCCACCTCGCCCGCCACCAGCGCGCGGGCCAGGGCCACGGAGCCACCGAAGACGCGGGCAGCCGAGTCGTGCATGCCGGGAAATGACGGGGTGTCCTCCGTGCCGACGCCGTGCCCGACCTCGGCGCGGGTGTCGAGGGAGGCACGCCGGACGGCGGAGACCAGCCCCGCCGTGTGCACGGTCTGCAGCAGGTCGTCGGAGGCCACCTCGGCGTCGACCACGTCGACCCCGTCGAACAGGCCGAGGTCGCGGCACAACCGGGCGGTCAGGGCGATGCGGACCGGGGCGAAGGGGTGGCCGGGGCCGAAGTCGTAGCGCATGAAGTCCTCGTCCCAGACGACACGCGATCGACCGGTCATGACCACACGCTAGCCCGCGGAGTCGGGCCGCATGACGCCTCCGGAACCTGGACAGGGCACCATGTGTTCCACAGTGGTGGACGACAGCTCGACCACCGACCGTGACGAGGAGCCCGCCGTGCCCAGTACCACCCCCAACGACCGACAGGCCCGCCTCGCCAAGATGCAGGCCGCGCAGAAGGGGGCCGAGCGACGCCGCTCGGCGTTGATCATCGGTGTCGCGGCCGGGCTCGCGATCGTGCTGATCGGGGTCGTCGTCACCGTCATCGTGCGTTCCGAGGGCGAGCGCAGCGTCATCGAGGAGCAGGCCGCACAGGACATCGAGGGCGTCCAGGAGTTCGCAGACCTCACCCAGACGCACGTCGAGACCCCGGTGGAGTACGCGCAGCTGCCGCCGGTCGGCGGGGACCACTTGCCCCAGTGGCAGAACTGCGGCTTCTACGACGCCCCGGTCACCACCGAGGCCGGCGTCCACTCCCTGGAGCACGGCGCGGTCTGGATCACCTACGACCCGGAGCTGCCCGCGGCGGACGTGGTGGAGCTGCAGGCGCTGTCGGAGGACAACAGCTACCTGCTCGTGTCGCCCATGGCCGACCTCCCCACCCCCGTGGTCGCGAGCGCCTGGGGCACCCAGCTGCAGCTGGATTCTGTCGGCGACGAGCGCCTGCCGGTGTTCCTCACCAAGTACATCCAGGGCGAGAACACCCCCGAGCTCGGTGCTGCCTGCTCGGGCGGCATCAGCGCCACGGCCTGATGGCCCCGGCCCCGGTGAGCACGCGGGCCCGACCGCTCCTGGTCGCGCTGGCCGTGCTCGGCGGGGCACTGCTGGTCGTGGTGGGGCTGCTGCTGGGCGCCGCCCTGGTCGGCAGCGCGAGCACCGCCCTGCCGGCCGAGGACTCCGTCGACGCAGGTTTCGCCCGCGACATGCAGGTGCACCACGGCCAGGCGGTCCAGATGGCGGTCCTGCTCCGCGACCGCAGCGACGACGAGGAGCTGCGCCAGATGGCCCTCGACATCGAGCTGACCCAGCAGAACCAGCAGGGGCAGATGCTCGGCTGGCTGCAGAGCTGGGGCCTGCCGCAGGCGTCCACGCAACCTGTGATGGGGTGGCTGTCCGGGCCGTTCTCCGACGACATGGCCGACATGACCATGGGCGAGGACACCGACGCCGGGGCGGACGACCCGATGGTCGCCATGGGCCTCGCGACGCCCGAGCAGGTCGCCGCCCTGGAGGCCGCCGACGGCGTGGAGGCCGAACGGGTCTTCCTGACGCTCATGGTCGCCCATCACCGGGGCGGCGTGCAGATGGCCTCCGTGGCGCAGGAGGAGGCGGTGCAGCCGCAGGTCAGACGGCTCGCCACGTCGATGGTGAACGCCCAGACCCTCGAGATCGCGGTGCTGCAGGAGCTGCTCGACGCGCGAGGTGGCCCGATCGCCGTCTAGGCGGCTGCCTCGGCGTAGCGTGACCCCTCGTGGGAAACGGGAAGCTGCACTCCGACGCCGTGCTGGTCGTCGGTCTCGGTCGGTTCGGGGCGTCCGCCGCGGAGGCGCTGCACCGGTTGGGCCACGAGGTGCTCGCCGTGGAGCGCAACCCGGAGCTGGTGCAGGAGTGGTCGGGCAGGCTGACGCACGTCGTCGAGGCCGACGCCACCAACCTGCACGCGCTCAAGCAGATCGGCGCCGGCCAGTTCCCGATCGCCGTCGTCGGCATCGGCACCTCGATAGAGGCGAGCGTGCTGTCCACGCTGAACCTCGTCGACCTCAAGGTGAGCCAGATCTGGGCGAAGGCGATCTCGCACTCGCACGGCAAGATCCTCGAGCGCCTCGCCACGGAGTCCGAGACCGAGCACATCAGCGACTCCTCCACCCTGGAAGAGGTCGCCCGACGCGCCCGTGACAGCCGCAAGCGCGGGGAGGTCACCACGCGAGCCACCGGCAGCCAGGTCACGGTGGTGTACCCCGAGGCGACGATGGGCGAGCGCACCGCGCACCTGGTCACGGGCAAGCTGCTGGACTACATCGAGTTCGACGACGGCTTCGCGATCGTCAAGATGCCCCCGCCGAAGGAGACCCACAACTTCACCCTCGGTGAGGCCGGGGTCCGCAGCAAGTACGGGATCACCATCGTCGGGGTCAAGCGTCCGGGGTCGGACTTCACCTACGCGATCCCCAGCACCAAGGTCCACCCCGACGACGTGCTCATCGTCTCCGGCCGCGTGGACCAGATCGAGGCCTTCGCGGCACGGCCGTGACCCACCCGAGGGACCCCGGCGACCCCAGCGCGCCGACGGCTCCACGCAGGCCGCGGTCGCGACGACGCAGCCGCAGGCGCTGGGACCTCCGCCGGCTGCTGCCGGGCGGCGACCGCACCCCTTCCGCGATCGCCCGCCGCGCGGGGTTCGAGGCGTTCCTGTCACCGGTGCGCATCATCCCGGTCGGGCTCTTCGCGGTGATCCTCGTCGGGTCGGCGCTGCTGCACACCCCGTTCGCGGTGAACGCGGTCAGCGAGGGCGGCAGCGGGCCCGAGGGGATCCCACCCACGGTCGTCGCCGTCTTCACCGCCACCAGCGCCACGGCCGTGACGGGCCTGACGGTCGTGGACACCCCGACCTACTGGTCCACGTCGGGGCAGGTGATCCTCCTGGTGCTGTTCCAGGTCGGCGGGCTCGGCATCGCGACGCTCGGCTCGCTGGTCGGGCTGGCGGTGCTGCGCCGCTTCGGCGTCAACAGCATGCTCGCGGCGGGGCAGGAGGCCCGTGGCTTCGACCTCGGCGAGCTCCGCGACATCCTGCCGCGGCTGCTGGTGACCACGGCGGTGATCGAGGCCTGCGTCTCCCTGGCCCTGTTCCTGCGGTTCCTGCTGCACTACGAGGAGCCGCTCGCCCGCGCCGCGTGGCTGGGGCTGTTCCACGGCGTCTCGGCGTTCAACAACGCCGGCTTCGCGCTGTTCAGCGACAGCCTGATCGGCTTCGTCGGCGACCCGTGGATCGTGGTGCCCGTCATGACGGCCGTCATCCTGGGCGGTCTGGGGTTCCCCGTCCTGGTCGAGCTCGCCCGCTTCCGCCGGCCGACGACGTGGTCGCTGCACACCCAGCTGGTGCTGGCCACCTCCGGCGTCCTGCTGGTAGGTGCCGCCGTGACCCTGGGGGCGCTGGAGTGGGGCAACGGGGCGACGATCGGCGCCATGGCGATGCCCACCAAGCTGATGGCCGTGGCGTTCATGGCCGTCACCCCCCGCTCGTCCGGCTTCGCCACCATCGACTACGGCGGCATGGGCGAGGCGGCCCGGTTCGTCACCGACGCCCTGATGTTCGTCGGTGCGGGCAGCGCCGGCACGTCCGGCGGGATCAAGGTCGGCACGCTCGCGGTCCTCGCCCTCGCGGTCTTCGCCGAGGCACGCGGTGACAGCGACGTCCACGCCTTCGGGCGACGGATCGCGACCGCCACCGTCCGGCAGGCCCTCGCGGTGCTCGGCTTCTCGATCGCCCTGGCCGGGGTCGCCATCGTCGTGCTCCTGCAGCTCTCGGACCTCGAGCTGAGCGACGCGATCTTCGAGGCCGTCTCGGCGACGTCGGTGGTCGGGCTGTCGACCGGCGTCACCGCCGACCTGCCCGTCGCCGCGATGTGGTTCTTCACCGGCTGCATGTTCGTCGGCCGGGTCGGACCGGTGGCGGTCGCCGCAGCGGTCGCCACGAAGCAGCGGCGACGGCTGTATCGCCTGCCCGAGGCCAGGCCCCTGATCGGCTGAGGCGTCAGCGCTTGCCCAGGCGCCGCTCGGGGTGCCGGCGGCTCCACTCCTTCATGCGGCGCGGGTAGCCCGTCACGCCGGCCTCGTAGACAGGGGCGTCGAGGCTGCGGGCGAGCCGGCCCGCGGTCGCGGGCGAACCGACCCGGCGACGGGTCCACTCCCCGTCGTGGGCGACCGCGACCAGCGTCGTGTCGAAGCCGTCGACCCGGGGCTCGAGGTAGAACTCGACGCCGCGCCTGCTGGTGGCGAAGTCCCGCAGGTGGGCGATGTCCTGCTCGAGGGCCCCGCCCTCGCCGACGTCCCCGCCGGCGCCCGAACGGCGACCGCCGAACGCCCTCGCGAGCCAACCCACCGCACACACCTCCGTCGACGACCGGGCGGTACCCGGCCGGTTCACCTGCCCCGGTCAACTACCGGTGAGCCGTCCCAGTTCCGCCGAGCGGTCGCGGGCGGCCTCCATGGCCGTGACGAACGCCGCCCGGACGCGGTGGTCGTCCAGCACCCGCACCGCCGCGATCGTGGTGCCGGCGGGCGAGCAGACCTGCTCGCGCAGGACGCTCGGGTGCTGCCCCGTCTCCGACACCATCTTCCCTGCGCCCAGCACGGTCTGGACCGCGAGCGTCGTCGACACCTCGCGGGAGAGCCCCAGCAGGACCCCGGCCTCGATCATCGCCTCGACGACGTAGAAGACGTACGCAGGACCGCTGCCGGACACGGCCGTGACCGCGTCCATCTGGTGCTCGGGCACCCTGACCACCTTCCCGACGCTGCCCAGCAGCGCCTCGGCAGAGGCAAGGTGCGAGTCGTCGCAGTGGCTGCCCGGGGCCAGCGCACTCATCCCGGCGTCCACCAGGGCAGGCGTGTTGGGCATCACGCGGACCACGGCGAGATGGTCCGGCGCGCCCGCCGCCGCCAGGCCGGCCTCCACGGACGCCGTCGTGACGCCCGCTGCGAGCGACACCACGAGGCTGCCGGGACCCAGGTGCGGCCCGATCTCCACCAGCAGCGAGGCGACGTCCTGAGGCTTGACCACCAGCAGCGCGGTGCCGGACTCCGCGACGGCGGTGGCGTTGTCGACGACCCGGACGCCGTACCGGTCCTGCAGCTCCCGGGCGCGCTGCGGGCGCCGCTCGCTGATCCGTAGCGCCGCCACGTCCCGCCCGGCACGGACCAGGCCGGACAGCAGCGTCTCGCCCATCACGCCGGCGCCGAGGACCGCGACGACGTCCCGGCGCACCGGGGCCGTGCTGCCGAAGCTCACGAACGTGACGCGAGCGAGCGCAGCAGCAGGGCCAGGTTCGCCGGCCGTTCGGCCAGGCGTCGCACCAGGTAGGCGTACCAGTCCTCGCCGAAAGGCGTGTAGACCCGCACCCGACGCCCGAGCGCGGCGAGGCGGGCCTGCTCGTCGGGGCGGACGCCCAGCAGCATCTGCACCTCCCAGGAGCCCTCGTCGCGACCGACGTCCACCGCCACGGCCTGGGCGATGTCCAGCAGCGTCGGGTCGTGCGTGGCCAGCATCGGGTAGCCGTCGCCGTGCAGCAGCACCTTCAGGCAGCGGACGTAGGAGCGGTCGACCTCGTGCGGCGCCAGGAAGGCGACCTGCTCCGGCGGGGCGTAGGCGCCCTTGCACAGCCGCACCCTGGACCCTGCACCGGCGAGCTCGCGGCAGTCGGCCTCGGTCCGGCGCAGCTGGGACTGCAGGACCGCACCGACCCAGGGGTGCTCGCCCCGCAGCTGCTCCAGCACACGGAGCGTGGCGTCGACCGAGGTGTGGTCCTCCATGTCGAGGGTGACCGTGGTGCCGGCCACCGCGGCGGCCTGGCAGATCACGTGGGCGTGCTCCCGTGCCACCGACTCCCCCGCCGGACCCAGCGCCAGGCCTAGGGCCGACAGCTTGACCGACACCTCGACCTCGCCGTCGTCAGCGAGCCCGGTCGCCGCCAGGCGGCCGAGCAGCCCGACGTAGGCGTCCCGGGTGGCCTCGGCACCCACGTCGTCTCGGACGTCCTCACCGAGGCGGTCGAGGGTGACGAGCACCCCCTGCGAACGCAGGTCGGCCGCCACCTCCAGCGCGTGGTCGTCGCCGGTGCCCGCCACGAACCGGCGGACCAGGTCACGGGTCACGGGTGCCCGCTCGACGACGTCCCTGAGCCGCGTGTTCCGCGACGCGGCCAGCAGCACTGCCCGTTGGGCCTCGGCGATCACCGGCTCAGGCTATCCGCCCGACAGGTGCACCCGCGCGAAGTCCAGGCTCCGCTGCAGGTCCTGGACCCGGTTGGGCTTGTCCCGACGGGTGTTGATCTCCACGACGACGTGCCCGGAGAAGCCGTCGGCGGTCAGCGCGGCGAGCACCTCCGCGACGGGCTGGCTGCCGTCACCGGGGACGAGGTGCTCGTCCTTGAGCGACCCGCTGCCGTCGGTCAGGTGCAGGTGGGCGAGCCGGTCCCCCAGGGCCTCGGCGATCTCCTTCGCGTCCTGCCGTGCGGTGGCGGCGTGGGAGAAGTCGAGGGTGCAGTGGTCGTAGTAGTGGTCCAGCAGGTCCCACCCGGGGGCGTAGGCGCGGACGTCGCGGCCGCCGACCCGCCACGGGAACATGTTCTCGACAGCGAAGGTGCAGTGGTGCTCCTCACCCAGGGCGGCGATGCCCTCCTCGAAGCCCGCGCCGTAGGTCCGCTGCCAGCGGAACGGCGGGTGCACGACGACGGTGTCCGCGCCCAGGGTCTCGGCGTGCTCCGCGGTGCGTACCAGGCGCGCCCAGTTGTCCCGGCCCCAGACGCCCTGGGTGAGCAGGAGGGTGGGGGCGTGGATGCTGATGATGGGCACCTGGTAGGTCTGCACCAGGCGCCGTAGCGCGTCTGCGTCGCGGCTGACCGGGTCCGACCAGACCATCACCTCGACCCCGTCGTAACCGAGCTCGGCCGCCAGCCGGAACGCCTCCTCGGCGGGCTCGGGGTACACCGATGTCGTCGCCAGGCCGACCAGGGGCCCGAGCGCAGCGGCGTCGCCCGCCTCCTCGCCTGTCACGCCGGGAAGCCTACGTCTGAACCGGTCACCCGGTTCACACCCGCGGCAGGCCCCGGCCCGGGGCGCGGCGGCCGCGCACTACCCTCCGGACGTGGTCCCCCGCGAGCCCCCCACCGACGAGGTCCCCGGCCCGACTGCGAGGCTGTGGCTGGAGCTGGCCGACACCGACCTCGGCACCGGCACCGACCTCGAGGCCGCCGCCACCGTCTACCGCTTCGACCTCACCTGGCTGACGTCGGCGTGGAGCTGCATCTTCGGCGCGGGCTGCCCGGGTATCGACGCCACGTCCCCGGACGCGGGCTGCTGCGTGCACGGGGCGTACTTCTCCGAGCCCGACGACGAGACCCGCGTCGCGGCTGCGGTCGCCCGGCTGGGTCCCGACCGCTGGGCCAACCACGACCACCCCGAGCACGGTGCCCGTGCCGGGTGGGCGGAGGCCGACCCCGACGGCGACCGCCGGACCGCCCGGGTGGGCGGTGCGTGCGTGTTCCACAACCCGCGCGGCTTCGCCGGCGGGTACGGCTGCGCGCTGCACGCCCTGGCACTGGTCGAGGGCGTCCCGCCGCTCACGACCAAGCCCGACGTGTGCTGGCAGCTGCCCCTGCGGCGGACCTACGACACCGTGGGACGTCCGGACGGCTCGAGCTACCTGCAGGTCACCGTGACGGAGTACACCCGCGGCGGCTGGGGCGGCGGCGGTGCCGACTTCGACTGGTACTGCTCCAGCAGCCCGTCGGCGCACGCCGGCGCGGAACCCGTCTGGGTGTCCCTGGCCGACGAGCTCGTGGAGCTGGTGGGCGCGCCCGTCTACCGCGCCCTCGCCGCCCACTGCGAGCAGGTCGCCCCCCGCCCCGCGCCGGGCGGGCGCACCCCGGGCGGCCCGGCAGCGGCGGGACGGACCCTGCTGCCCCTGACGGTCCACCCCGCCACCGCCGCCGGGCGGGTCGACTAGCCAGCGACGTCGACCCGGAGGACCCTCGGGGGATGACCGAGACCCGCTACCACGACGGCACCGCCGCCCGGGAGGCCGAGTACACGGCCCGGAGCCACCGCAGGACCCGGTGGCCCCGCCCCGACGCCGTGTCGATCCTGCTGTTCGCGGGCTGGGTGGCGGGGGTCGCGGTCTCCACGATCGTTCCCTGGCTCATCGTCCCCCCGACCACCGACGACCCCCAGGCCGCCCAGGTGGGCATCGCCTTCGCAGTGACCATGGTCGGCGTCGCGATCTTCGTGGGCTCGGGCGTGCTCATGTTCCGTCACCTGAAGAACCAGGCGGTCCTCGTGTTCGCGCTCGTCCCGGCCGTGTCGATCGTCAGCGGCGGGGTCATCCTCACCGCCACCCTGCTCGCGCTCTGAGACCCGGGGGCCGGGGCGGTCCGGCCGACCTCCCGTCCCGGGCTGCCGGGCCTGCTCGGGCCCTGTGTCCGCCCCGCTGCGTAAGTTTGCCCCGTGGCCACCCCCCGATCCCGACGCGCGGTCTTCGCGTGCACCGCCTGCGGCGCCGAGCACCCGCGCTGGGCGGGTCGCTGCAGCCAGTGCCAGGGCTGGGGCACCGTCGAGGAGGTCCCGGCCGGCATCACCGCCGCCGCGGCCGGCACGCGTGCCCGACCAGGTCCCGCCCCGCGGGCCGCCCGCCGCCTCGACGAGGTCGCCGAGGTGCGCACCGTCCGCACCCCCACCGGACTGGGTGAGTTCGACCGGGTCGTCGGCGGCGGCCTGGTCGCCGGGCAGGTCGTCCTGCTCGCCGGGGAGCCGGGGGTCGGCAAGTCGACCCTGCTGCTGGACGTCGCCCACCGCTTCGCGCTGGGCCTGCTGGCGCCGGCACCCCCGGGCGAGGACGGTCGTCCCGCGCTGCACGCCGTGCCCAGCACCCCGCGGACCGTCCTGTACGTCTCGGGCGAGGAGTCCGCGGAGCAGATCGCGGTCCGCGCCCGGCGCACGGGGGCGAACGCACCCGGTCTGCTGGTCGCCGACGAGCAGGACCTCGGCGCCGTGCTCCGCCACGTCGAGGAGCACGACCCCGGCCTGATCGTCGTCGACAGCGTCCAGACCATGACCAGTGCCGACGTCGACGGCAGGGCCGGCGGCATGGCGCAGGTGCAGGAGGTCACGCAGGTCCTCACCCGGGTCGCCAAGTCCCGTCCGACCCCGCTGCTGCTGGTCGGGCAGTCGACCAAGGACAGCTCGGTCGCCGGGCCCCGCTCCCTGGAGCACCTGGTCGACACGGTCCTCACCTTCGACGGCGACCGGCACACCAGCCTCCGCCTGCTCCGGGCCACCAAGAACCGGTACGGGCCCGCCGACGAGATCGCGTGCTTCGAGCAGGCCGACGACGGCCTGCGAGAGGTCGTGGACCCCTCCGAGCTGTTCCGGGGCCAGCGGGACGAGCCCGTCCCCGGCACCTGCCTGGCCGTCGCGATCGAGGGCCGCCGACCGCTGCTGGCGGAGATCCAGTCGCTCGTGGCCTCGGCGTCCACCCCCAACCCGCGCCGTGGCGTGAGCGGCCTGGACACCTCCCGCACCGCCATGCTGCTCGCGGTCACCGAGCGGGCGGGCGGGCTGCGGCTGGCCGACAAGGACGTCTTCGTCGCGACCGTCGGTGGTGCCCGCCTCGGCGAGCCTGGTGTCGACCTGGCGGTCACGCTGGCGATCGCCTCTGCGGCCTGGGACGTGCCGGTCCCAGCCGACGTGCTCGCCATCGGCGAAGTCGCGCTGTCCGGCGACGTCCGTCGGGTCTCGATGCTGCCCCAGCGGGTCGCGGAGGCCGCGCGGCTCGGGTACCGGCGCATCCTCGTGCCGCCCGGGTCGCTGGAACGGCTGGGGACGCTGCCCGCCGGCGTCCGCGCCGTGGAGGTGGCCCACGTCGAGCGCGCCATGCGGTCCCTGCGAGACATCGCCTCGCGCGCGGGCTGAGGGGGCGCCCGCCCTGGCGACGGCGTGAGCAGGCGCCGTCGCGGCTGCAGAGGTAACCGTGCGGTCACGGTCCGCCGCTGACCGCTGCCGGGTGCTCCCCCGCCTCTACACTTCGGGCGGCAGGCGCCCGTGTAACCGACACGGTCGCAGGACAGGCGGGGGCCACTGACGTGGACGGTACGGACGAGCGGCTGCGCGAGGTCCTGGCGCTCGTGGCGCCCGGCACCCAGCTCCGCGACGGTCTCGAGCGCATCCTGCGCGGGCGCACCGGGGCGCTCATCGTGCTGGGCTTCGACGACGTCGTCGCCGACATGTGCACCGGCGGGTTCGTCCTGGACGTCGGGTTCTCCGCCACCCGCCTGCGCGAGCTGGCCAAGATGGACGGTGCGATCGCCATCGACCACACCGGCAGCGGGAACATCGTCCGGGCCGGCGTCCAGCTCGTCCCGGACCCGCGGATCGAGACGCCCGAGTCCGGCACCCGGCACCGCACGGCCGACAAGGCGTCCAAGCAGTGCAGCTTCCCGGTGATCTCCGTGTCGCAGTCCATGACCCTGATCGCGCTCTACCTGGACGGCCGCCGCCACGTGCTCGAGGACTCGGGCGCCATCCTCGGCCGCGCCAACCAGGCGCTCGCCACCCTGGAGCGCTACGCGTCGCGCCTGGACGAGGTGACGGGCAACCTGTCCGCGCTGGAGATCGAGGACCTGGTGACGGTCCGCGACGTCGCCACGGTGCTGCAGCGTGCGGAGATGGTCCGCCGGATCAGCGAGGAGGTGCGCGGCTACGTCGTCGAGCTAGGCAGCGACGGCCGCCTGGTGGAACTGCAGATGGACGAGCTGATCACGGGTTTCGGCCTCGAGCTGTCCAGCGTGGTCCGTGACTACGTGGGCCCGGACGGCACCGTCCCGGAGACCGAGGCGGCGCTGGCCAGGCTGGCTTCGCTGGACTCCTCCCAGCTGCTGCTGCTGGACCAGATCGCCGCGCAGGTGTCGCTCACGACCGGGGACCCCGGCCTGGACGCCACCGTCAGCCCGCGCGGCTACCGGATGCTGCACCGGCTTCCCCGCCTGCCCGACATCGTCATCGCCCGCCTCGTCGAGCGCTTCGGCAGCCTCCAGAAGCTGCTCGCCGCCGGTGTCGAGGACCTGCAGCAGGTCGACGGGCTCACCGTGTCGCGTGCGCGCGCGGTGCGCGAGGGCCTGTCACGCCTGGCCGAGACGAGCATCCTCGAGCGGTACGTCTGAGCGGCTCGCACGGCCCGGGCGTGCACGCCGGTCGCGCCGCCGGTGCTGACGACGTCGACGAGGCCGTCGTCGGGCTGCTGCTGGACTGGTACGCCGTCGAGGCCAGGGACCTGCCGTGGCGGGGGCCGGGCGTGGACGCCTGGGCGGTGCTGGTGTGCGAGGTCATGTCGCACCAGACGCCCGTGGTGCGGGTCGTGCCCGCCTGGACCGCCTGGCTGGAACGTTGGCCGACCCCGGCCGCCCTGGCCGAGGACTCCCCCGGCGAGGCGGTGCGGCTGTGGGGCCGGCTGGGCTACCCCCGCCGTGCGCTGCGCCTGCACGAGGCCGCCGTCGCGCTGCGGGACCGGCACGCCGGTCGCGTCCCCGAGTCCTACGAGGAGCTGCTGGGGCTGCCCGGGGTCGGGCCCTACACCGCGGGCGCGGTGACCGCGTTCGCCCACCGGCGCCGGGCGGTCGTGCTCGACGTCAACGTCAGGCGCGTGCTGGCCCGGGTGCGCGACGGCGCGGACACGCGGCCCGGTGCTCCCGGACGGGCCGAGGTCGTCCGCGCCGAGCGGCTCCTGCCGGTCGAGGCGGAGCGTTCGGCACGGTGGAACGCCGCCGTGATGGAGCTGGGCGCCCTGGTCTGCACCGCCCGCGCACCGCGCTGCCAGTCGTGCCCGCTGCTGCAGCACTGCGCGTGGGCCGCCGGCAGGGAGGACCCGGGCGCCGCTGCCGCCCCCAACGGCCCCGGCGTGCCGGCTGCCCGGGCGCCGCGGACCACCCGGCCGCAGACCTACCTCGGTACCGACCGGCACGTCCGCGGCCTGCTGCTGGCGGTGCTGCGGGAGGAGCCGGGGACCGTGCCACCGGCCCGTCTGGATCTGGTGTGGCAGGACCGCGAGCAAGCCGGACGGTGCCTGGCCGGGCTCCTCGCCGACGGCCTCGCCGAGGCGGTCCCGGGCGGCTACCGGCTCCCGGGCTGAGGCGTGCTCCCCCGCCCGGGACCCGGCGCCCCGCTACCTGGACGAACTGGCGCGCCGCTTGTTCCAGACGTCGAAGGCCACCGCGAGCAGCAGGACCAGGCCCTTGACGACCGACTGGACGGACTGGTCGACACCCATCAGCTGCATGCCGTTGCTCATCACGGCCATGATCAGGCCACCGATCATGGCGCCGACGACCGTGCCGACACCGCCGGTTACGGCCGCCCCGCCGATGAAGACGGCCGCGATCGCGTCCAGCTCGAACATGTTGCCGGCGCTGGGCTGCGCGCCGTTGGAGCGCGAGGAGTAGATGACCCCGGCGACCCCGGCCAGGAACCCCATGTTGACGAAGATCCAGAAGTTGGTGGCCCTGACGTTCACCCCGGACAGCTGCGCCGCCGCCAGGTTGCCGCCGATGGCGTAGACGCGGCGGCCGAACACGGTCCGGGTGGTCACCAGGCCGTAGACGATGACCAGGACCGCCAGGATGATGAGGACGATCGGCAGGCCACGGGCGTGGGCCAGCTGCCAGGCGAACGCCATCACGACGGCGCCGATCACGGCGATGCGGAGCACGAACAGGGGGAAGGACTCCACCGGCTGGTCGTAGCTGATGCGCTTGAGGCGCCCGCGGAAGCTCGTGAACGCGTACCCCACGACGGCGAGGGCGAAGATGAGCAGCGTGAAGGCGTCGTAGCCGTTGCCGCCGATCAGCCCGTTGAGGAAGCCGCTGGCGGTCTGCTGGTACGCCGGGGGGAAGGGCGACAGCGAGATGTTGTCCAGCACCTGCAGGGTGAGCCCGCGGAAGAGCAGCATCCCGCCGAGGGTCACGATGAACGCGGGGATGCCGACGTAGGCCACCCAGAAGCCCTGCCACATCCCGACCAGGACGCCGACCCCGAGCGCCGCGAGGACGCCCACCCACCACGGCAGCCCCAGCTGGATCACGAGCACCGCCGAGGTCGCCCCCGACAGGGCCACCACGGAGCCCACGGACAGGTCGATGTGCCCGGCGATGATGACGATGACCATCCCGATCGCCAGGACCAGGATGTAGGAGTACTGCAGGACGATGTTCGTGATGTTGCCCGGGCTCAGGGACACCCCCTCGGTCAGGATCGCGAACAGCCCGACGATGGCGACGAAGGCGACGAAGATGCCGCTCTGGCGCATGTTGCGCACGAGCAGCGCCGTGATGCTGCTGGTGCCCGTGTGCAGCGCCACGGACGGCTTGGGCAGCTCGGTCGCGGAAGCGGGCTCGTCCGGCCTGCGCGTCTCGGTGCTCGTCATCGAACCGACTCCTTCACTGAGGTCATGAGCTCCATCAGGCGCTCCTGTGTGGCTTCGTGCACGGGCAGCTGGCCGGTCATGCGACCCGCCGCGAGGGTGTAGATGCGGTCGCAGATGCCCAGCAGCTCAGGCAGCTCGGAGGAGATGACGACGACGGCCTTGCCCTCGGAGACGAGCCTGTTGATGATCACGTAGATCTCGTACTTGGCGCCGACGTCGATGCCCCGGGTGGGCTCGTCGAGGATGAGCACGTCGGGGTCGGTGTAGATCCACTTCGACAGCACCACCTTCTGCTGGTTGCCGCCGGACAGCTTGCCCACGACGGAGGCGACACCAGGGGCCTTGATGGCCATGCTGCGGCGGCTCTCCTCGGCGACCTTGGTCTCCTCGTTGCCGTTCACCCAGCCCGCCCTGGACAGCTTGCCCAGACCGGCGGCGGACACGTTGCGCTTGATGTCGTCGATCAGGTTGAGGCCGTACTTCTTGCGGTCCTCGGTGGCGTAGGCGATGCCGTGACCGATGGCGGCCGACACGGTCCGGACGTCGATCTGCTTGCCACGCTTGAGCACCCGGCCGCTGATGTTGCGGCCGTAGGAGCGGCCGAAGACGCTCATCGCCAGCTCCGTCCGACCGGCACCCATCAGCCCGGCGATCCCGACCACCTCGCCGGCGCGGACGGAGAACGAGGCGCCGTCGACGACCTTGCGGTCCTGGTTCGGGTGCCAGACGGTCCAGTCCTCGACCGACAGGACCTCCTCCCCCGGTGCACTGGTCCGCTCGGGGTAACGGCTCTCGAGGTCGCGGCCGACCATGCCGCGGATGATCCGGTCCTGGGTGACCTGGTCGGCCTCCATGTCGAGCGTCTCCACGGTCCGGCCGTCGCGGATGATCGTCACCGAGTCGGCGATGCTCTCGATCTCGTTGAGCTTGTGGGAGATCATGATCGAGGTGATCCCCTCGGACTTGAGCCTGCGCAGCAGGCCGAGCAGGTGCGCGGAGTCGGTGTCGTTCAGCGCAGCCGTCGGTTCGTCCAGGATGAGGAGCTTCACGTCCTTGGACAGCGCCTTGGCGATCTCGACCAGCTGCTGCTTGCCCACACCGAGCTGACCCACCGGCGTCACCGGGTTCTCCTCGAGCCCGACGGAGCGGAGGAGCGTGCCCGCCTCGGCGTTGGTCCTGTTCCAGTCGATCAGACCACCGCGGCCGCGGCGCTCGCTGCCGAGGAACAAGTTCTCCGCGATCGACAGGAACGGCACCAGTGCCAGCTCCTGGTGGATGATCACGATCCCGGCCTTCTCGCTGTCGTTGATGCCGGAGAAGGCGACCGGCTCGCCGTCGAAGACGATGTCGCCGTCGTAGGAGCCGGTCGGGTGGACCCCGGAGAGGACCTTCATCAGGGTCGACTTCCCGGCGCCGTTCTCCCCGCAGATGGTGTGTATCTCACCCCGGCGGACCTCGAGCGAGACGTCCTGCAGGGCCTTGACCCCGGGGAACGTCTTGGTGATGGAGCGCATCTGAAGGATGTGGTCAGCCATGACCGGGTCCTCTCGTGGTGCCGGTGGGACGTGCCGGCGTGCCGGGTGGTGGACCGGGGCCCGCGGGACCCCGGTCCACCACGGGGATCAGCCTGCCTGGCCGCTCTCGACCTCTTCGGCGGTCCAGTAGCCGGAGTCGACGAGCACCGGTGTGATGTCGTCGGTGAAGACGGTCTGGACGTCGAGCAGGTAGGACGGGACGATCTTGACGCCGTTGTCGTAGGTCTCGGTGTCGTTCGCCTCGGGCTCGCCGCCCTCGAGGAACGCCTGCGCGGCCACGACGGCCTGCTCGGCGAGCAGACGCGTGTCCTTGAAGATCGTGGACGACTGGGTGCCGTCGGCGATCAGCTTGACGGAGGCGATCTCGGCGTCCTGGCCGGTGATGACGGGCATCGGGTTGTCGGCGCCGCCGTAGCCGGCGTTCTGCAGGGCGGTGATGATGCCGCGGGAGAGACCGTCGTAGGGCGAGAGCACGCCGTCGACCCTGGCCCCGTCGTTGTAGGAGGAGGTCAGCAGGTCCTCCATGCGGCGCTGAGCGGTCTCCTGCTGCCAGCGCAGCGTGGCGGCCTGCTCGATGGTGGTCTGGCCCGAGGGGACGACCAGGGTGCCGTCGTCGATGAACGGCTGGAGCGTCTCCATCGCCCCGTCCCAGAAGAAGAAGGCGTTGTTGTCGTCGAGGGAGCCGGCGAAGAGCTCGACGTTGAACGGCCCGGTCGCCTCGCCGGGCTCGCCCTCCGGGGTGAGGACCCCGAGGCCCGTCAGCAGGGCGTTCGCCTGCGCGACGCCCACCCGGTAGTTGTCGAAGCTGACGTAGAAGTCGACGTTCTCGCTGTCGCGGATCAACCGGTCGTAGGAGATGACGGGGATGTCTGCGTCCGCCGCGGCCTGCAGCTGGGAGGTCAGCGCGGTGCCGTCGATCGCGGCGATGATCAGGGCGTCGGCACCCTGGGTGATCATCTGGTCGATCTGCTGGGACTGGGTGGGGATGTCGTCACCGGCGAACTGCAGGTCGACGGTGTAGCCGGCCTCCTCGAGCTGGGTCTGGACGGCTTCGCCGTCGGCGATCCAGCGCTCCGAGGTCTGCGTCGGCATGGCGACACCGATGGTCTGCTCCTCACCGGCAGGGGCCGCGCCGGAAGAGGCGCCCCCGGAGGCGGCGTCGGTGGTGGAGCCTGCTCCGCTGCCACCGCAGGCGGCGAGGCCGAGCAGCAGGGTGGCACCCAGGGCCAGGACACGGGTGTTCGTGGTTCTCACGAGGACTCCTCTTCGAGCGACGTCGTCACACACGCACGGGGGGCCGCACGGTGAAGGCTCGCGGCGGTGCGGCCGTCCACAGTGTGAACGTTCACAGCGGCGCATCGTAAGAGACTTGGCAGAACGCTGAGTCACGATGCCATAACGTCGACCAGGAGTGAGCCGGCGCTCCAGATGGGTCACCGGGCGCAGGCTCCTAGAGGGTGAGCAGCATCCGGTGGTTGCCGAGGGTGTTCGGCTTGACGCGGGCCAGGTCGAGGAACTCCGCGACACCCTCGTCGTGGCTGCGCAGCAGCTCCGCGTAGACCTCGGGCGTGATCGGGGCCGCCTCGATCTCGACGAAGCCGAACGAGCCGAAGAAGTCCCGCTCGAACGTGAGGCAGAACAACCGGCCCACGCCCAGGCGCCGCGCGCGGCCGACCAGGTCGCCGACCAGGGCCCGCCCGACACCCGCCCCGCGCAGCCGTGAGCTGACGGCAACGGTGCGGACCTCGGCGAGGTCCGCCCACATGACGTGCAACGCGCCGCAGCCGACCACCTCGACCTGGTCAGGGTCGCCGGCCGTCCCGGCGGGGAGACGCTGCTCGGCGACGGTGAACTCCTGGACGTCCTCGTACAGGGTGACCAGGTCCTTGGCCAGCAGGCGACGGTCCACGACGTAGGCGGAGACGAGCTCGGCGATGCGTGGCACGTCGGCCGGCCGCGCAGCACGGAGCCCGACCGCCCCCTGCTGGGACGACCGGGCTCCGAGGTGGTGCGGGGTCGTGCTCAGACCGCCGTCCCGCTCTCGCCGGCGACGTCGGCGGGGCCGGAGCCCTCGACCGTGGCCGAGGCCGTGAGCGCCGGGGTCTCCGGGACGTCCTTCTCGGTGCCCTTGAACGTGAAGTGCTGGAGGTCACCCTCGCCCTCCACGTCCACCAGCACGATCTGGCCCGAGGTGAGCTCCGAGAACAGGATCTTCTCGCTGAGCTGGTCCTCGATGTCGCGCTGGATGGTGCGGCGCAGCGGACGCGCCCCGAGGACGGGGTCGTAACCGCGGATGGCCAGCAGCCCCTTGGCCGCCGGGGTCAGCTCCAGACCCATGTCCTTGTCGCGCAGGCGACCGTCGAGCTTGGCGATCATCAGGTCGACGATCGTGACGATCTCCTCCTGCGTGAGCTGGGGGAACACGATGATGTCGTCGACGCGGTTGAGGAACTCAGGGCGGAAGTGCTGCTTGAGCTCGTCCTGCACCTTGGCCTTCATCCGGTCGTAGCCGGTGCGCGTGTCGTTGCCCGCGCTGAAGCCCATGTTGATGCCCTTGGCGATGTCTCGGGTGCCCAGGTTAGTCGTCATGATGATGACGGTGTTCTTGAAGTCGACCGCCCGGCCCTGGCTGTCGGTCAGGCGACCGTCCTCCAGGATCTGCAGCAGCGAGTTGAAGATGTCCGGGTGGGCCTTCTCGACCTCGTCGAAAAGCACCACCGAGAAGGGCTTGCGGCGCACCTTCTCGGTGAGCTGGCCGCCCTCCTCGTAGCCGACGTAGCCGGGAGGGGAGCCGAACAGCCGAGAGACGGTGTGCTTCTCGCTGAACTCGGACATGTCGAGCTGGATGAGCGAGTCCTCGTCGCCGAACAGGAACTCCGCGAGCGACTTGGCGAGCTCGGTCTTACCGACGCCGGTGGGTCCGGCGAAGATGAACGAGCCGCCAGGGCGCTTGGGGTCCTTCAGGCCGGCGCGGGTGCGCCGGATCGCCTGGCTGAGGCCCTTGATGGCCTCCTCCTGGCCGATGACGCGCTTGTGCAGCTCGTCCTCCATGTGCAGCAGCCGCTGGGACTCCTCCTCGGTCAGCTTGAAGACCGGGATGCCCGTGGCGATGGCGAGGACCTCGGCGATCAGCTCCTCGTCCACCTCGGCGACCACGTCCATGTCGCCGGACTTCCACTGCTTCTCCCGCTCGGCCTTCTGGGCCAGCAGGCGCTTCTCGTCGTCGCGCAGCGAGGCAGCCTTCTCGAAGTCCTGGGAGTCGATGGCCGACTCCTTCTCGCGGCGCACGTTCGCGATGCGCTCGTCGAACTCGCGCAGGTCCGGCGGTGCCGTCATGCGGCGGATGCGCAGCCGGGCGCCGGCCTCGTCGATCAGGTCGATGGCCTTGTCCGGCAGGAACCGGTCGTTGATGTAGCGGTCGGCCAGGTTCGCCGCCGACACCAGCGCGCCGTCGGTGATCGAGACCCGGTGGTGGGCCTCGTAGCGGTCCCGAAGGCCCTTGAGGATCTCGATGGCGTGGGCGAGGGTCGGCTCGGCGACCTGGACCGGCTGGAACCGGCGCTCGAGCGCGGCGTCCTTCTCGATGTGCTTGCGGTACTCGTCCAACGTGGTCGCACCGATGGTCTGGAGCTCCCCACGGGCCAGCATGGGCTTGAGGATGCTGGCAGCGTCGATGGCGCCCTCGGCGGCACCTGCACCGACGAGGGTGTGGATCTCGTCGATGAACAGGACGATGTCGCCGCGTGTGCGGATCTCCTTGAGCACCTTCTTCAGGCGTTCCTCGAAGTCACCGCGGTAGCGGGAGCCGGCCACCAGGGCGCCCAGGTCCAGCGTGTACAGCTGCTTGTCCTTGAGCGTCTCGGGGACCTCGCCGCGGATGATGGCCTGCGCGAGACCCTCCACGACGGCGGTCTTGCCGACACCGGGCTCACCGATCAGGACCGGGTTGTTCTTGGTCCTGCGGCTGAGGACCTGCATCACCCGCTCGATCTCCTTCTCGCGCCCGATGACCGGGTCGAGCTTGGACTCGCGCGCGGCCTGCGTGAGGTTTCGGCCGAACTGGTCGAGCACGAGGGAGCCCGACGGTGTGTTCTCCGCCTGGGGACCGCCGGAGGTCGCGGGCTCCTTGCCCTGGTAGCCGGACAGGAGCTGGATGACCTGCTGGCGCACACGGTTGAGGTCGGCACCGAGCTTGACGAGCACCTGCGCGGCGACGCCCTCGCCCTCGCGGATGAGACCGAGCAGGATGTGCTCGGTGCCGATGTAGTTGTGGCCGAGCTGCAGCGCCTCGCGCAGGCTCAGCTCAAGGACCTTCTTCGCCCGCGGGGTGAAGGGGATGTGACCGCTGGGGGCCTGCTGGCCCTGGCCGATGATCTCCTGGACCTGCTCGCGGACGGCGTCCAGCGAGATGCCCAGGGACTCCAGGGCCTTGGCGGCGACGCCCTCGCCCTCGTGGATGAGGCCGAGCAGGATGTGCTCGGTCCCGATGTAGTTGTGGTTGAGCATCCTGGCCTCTTCCTGCGCCAGGACGACCACGCGGCGAGCGCGGTCTGTGAATCTCTCGAACATGTGTCGCTCCCTCACGAGCGGGCGGCGTCCGGCCGGAATGACTCCTGGCGGACCTCGTTCCCTGTCGATGCTAGACGTCCGGTGGCTGCGGCACCGGCCGATGCCCTGCTCGGGTGGCCTGCGTTCGCGCTGAGCGCAGCGGCTGGGGCCCCGGGCAGGGTCGCGTCCGGTCGTCCCCCGGCACAACGTCCTTGCCGCGCGGCTGTTCCTCACCGGCGCCCGTGTCAGCCCAGGGCGAACCCCACCGCGCGCCTGCGACGATCCAGGAACCACCGCAACCGGTCCGTGCGGCCTACCATGGCCGCGAGGGGAGTACGTCCTCAGAACCGGTCCCGGTCAGCACGGTCGCCCCGCGACCCCGGGTCGAGCCAGCCCACCGCACCTCGGGAGCACCACGGGCTGGCGACGGAGACCTCACCGACACGGCCGCTGCACCTGCGAGCCGCGAACCGCCGAGAGGACCTCATGCACCCCATCCACGCCCTGGCGGCGATCCCCGCCACCGCGACCGCACCCGGCTCGGGCGAGCTGACGACGATCGGGACCCCGCTGCTGTGGGGCCTCACCCTCGCCGCCGTGGCCGGTCTGTTCATCTTCGACTTCATCGCCACCCGCAACCCGCACGACGTGTCGATGAAGGAGGCCGCCGGCTGGTCGGCGTTCTACATCGCACTGCCTCTGCTGTTCGGCGTCTTCGTCCTCACGCAGTTCGGCAGCCAGGTCGGCGTCGAGTACTACACCGGGTACATCGTCGAGAAGTCGCTCAGCGTCGACAACCTGTTCGTCTTCATCCTCATCCTGTCCGCGTTCGCCGTGCCCCGTCACCTGCAGCAGCGCGCGCTGCTGTGGGGGATCCTCGGTGCGCTCATCCTGCGCGGCGTGTTCATCGCCATCGGTGCGGTCGCCATCGCGCAGCTCGACTTCGCGTTCCTCATCTTCGGCGCGATCCTCATCTTCACCGCGATCCACCTGCTGGCCGAGGAGCTGAAGGGCGAGAAGAAGGAGATCCACGTCTCCGAGCTGAAGGTCGTCAAGGCCGTCCGCAGGTTCACCCCGGTCTCCGACGAGTACGAGGGCACCAAGTTCCGCGTGGTCAAGGACGGCACCCGGTACCTGACGCCGTTCGCACTCGTCGTCATCGTCCTGCTGTTCACCGACGTCGTGTTCGCCGTCGACTCGGTCCCGGCCGTCTACGGCATCACCGGAGACCCGTACCTGGTGTTCGCCACCAACGCGTTCGCCCTGCTCGGCCTGCGGGCGCTGTACTTCCTGCTCGAAGGTGCGCTGTCCAAGCTCGTGCACCTGTCCTACGGGCTGTCGTTCATCCTGGCCTTCATCGGCGTCAAGCTGCTGCTGCACTGGGCCCACAACATCTGGCCCGGAGTGCCCGAGATCCCCACCCTGGCGAGCCTGTTCGTCATCGTCGGCGCACTGGTCGTGGTCACGATCACGTCCATCCTGTCGAACAAGCGTGCGGTGGCGTCGGAGGAGGTCCTCCCGTCCGAGGAGGTCCGGCAGGCCACCGACGCGGAGCGCGAGCGCCCCTGAACCGGGCCTCTCCCGCGCACGAGAACACCCCCCGACCCTCTGGTCGGGGGGTGTCGTCGTCGGTACCGGACCTGTCGAAGCGGTTCTGCTGCGCCTCAGTCGTTCGCGGCGTTGAACGCCTCGATGACCTCGGCCTTGATGCGGCCGCGCTCGGACACCTGGTGACCGTTCGCCCGAGCCCACTCGCGGATGGTCGCGTTGTCGGAGCCGACCGACGACCGCTTGGTGACGGCGCGGTTGCCCTTCTTACGGGCCCCGCCCACGCGGCGGCCGTGCCCGACCCACTCCGCGAAGCCGTCGCGCAGCCGCGCGGCGTTCTCTGCGGTCAGATCGATCTCGTAGGTGATGCCGTCCAGACCGAACGTCACGGTCTCCTCGGCGGCGGAACCGTCCAGGTCGTCCACCAGCACCACGTTGACCTGCTGTGCCATGTGAAATGTCTCCGTCTCGGGGTGTTCGTCTACGTGCATGGGATGCCGGGGCCAGTCGCACCCGGATGAACCGGCAGGAATTGCAGGAGCACTCAGATGATGCACCCCCGCCTCAATGCGTACAAGGCGAGCGGACGGGTGTCGGCCGAATACCACCCGAACGCAGCCAGCAACATTCGCCGTGAGGAATGGGACAGCGATTCCTGCTACCTCGCGCGGCCTCGGGCGTCAGCGCGGAGGCCGTTCCTCCGTGCCCCCGTCAACCCGGTCATGAGCAGCTGCGGCGGCTGCGTCCTCCTCGGCCTCCAGCCGGGCGCGGGAAGAGCGTTCGGACGCGTCGGCACGAACGATCGACCAGATCCCGACGGCGAACAACGCCGACACCCCGACCGTCGGCAGCAGCCCCAGGACGACGTCGACGAGGACACCGGTGTCCACGGCTCAGGCCTCGGGCCGCAGGAGCGGGAACAGGATGGTCTCGCGGATGCCCACGCCCGTGAGGAGCATGACCAGGCGGTCCACGCCGATCCCGATGCCACCGGTCGGCGGCATCCCGTGCTCGAGCGCCCGCAGGAAGTCCTCGTCCAGCTGCATGGCCTCCGGGTCGCCGCCGGCTGCCAGCACGGACTGCTGCACCAGCCGCTCCCGCTGGATCACGGGGTCGGCGAGCTCGGACACGATGTGCGACACCTCGGTACCGGCGATGATGAGGTCGGTCGCCTCGGCCAGCAGCGGATCGTCGCGCTGGGCGCGAGCCAGGGGTCTGACCTCGGCCGGGTAGTCACGCACGAAGGTCGGCTCGAGGAGGGTGTGCTCGGCGAGCTTCTCGAACAGCTCCATGACGACGGCACCGGCACCCCAGCCCGGCTGCAGCGCGACAGAGGTCCGCTCCGCGTGCCGGCGGAGCTGCTCGATCGAGGTCCTCGTCGTCACCTCTTCGCCCAGCACATCCGACACGGCGGCGTGCAGCGTGGTGCTGCGCCAGGTGCCGGTCAGGTCCACCTCGCCGCCACGGCCGTCAGGGACGGTGGTCAGGCCTGCGGCCAGCGCGGCGTCGGTGACGAGGGTCTGGGTCAGCGTGGCCGCCGTGTCGTAGTCACCGTAGGCCTCGTAGGCCTCCAGCATCGTGAACTCGGGGCTGTGGGTGGAGTCGATGCCCTCGTTACGGAACGTGCGACCGATCTCGTAGACCTTCTGCAGACCGCCGACGACGCACCGCTTCAGGTACAGCTCGGTCGCGATCCGCAGGCTCATCCGCACGTCGAGCGCGTTCAGGTGGGTGTGGAACGGGCGCGCAGTCGCCCCGCCGTGCACCAGCTGCAGCACGGGCGTCTCCACCTCGAGGTACCCGAGTCGGTGGAACGTCTCGCGCAGGGAGCGCAGCACGGTGGCCTTGGTCCGGACCATCTCGCGCGCCTGCGGCCGGACGACGAGGTCGACGTAACGCCGCCTGACCCTGGTGTCCTCGGCCAGGTCGTTGTGCAGCGTGGGCAGCGGGCGCAGCGCCTTGGACGCCATCAGCCACGACGTGGCCATCACCGACAGCTCGCCACGACGGCTGCTGACCACGCGGCCGGTGACCGAGACCTGGTCACCCAGGTCGACGTCGTGCTTCCACGCCTGGAGGGCGTCGTCGCCGACCTCGCTGAGGCTGAGCATCACCTGCAGCTGCTGCTCGCCCTCCTGCAGGGAGGCGAAGGCGAGCTTGCCGGTGCCGCGCAGGAACAAGACCCGCCCGGTGACCGAGACGACGTCCTGGGTCTCCTGCCCGTCCGCCAGCGACTGCCAGGCGGGCTGCGCGCAGACCTCGGCCAGGGAGTGCGTCCGGGGCACGAGGACCGGGTAGGCCTGACCGCCCTCGGCGAGGATGCGTTCGCGCTTGGCGACCCGGACCGCCATCTGCTGGTCGACGTGGTCGTCCACCTGCGCACCATCGGGACCGTGACCGTCCGGGGCGCTGCCCGGCGTGCCGCCGGCGGCCTCGTCGGGCGCTGCCGGGGCGGTGGGGGCCGTGGTGTCGCTCACCCGAGAAGGATAGGGACCGCTCATGGGGCCCCCGGACGGGCACCATGGCCGGATGAGCGCTGCCGCCGCCCCTGGTCCTGCCGACGGCCCCGGTGGGGACCAGGCGTCGTCCTTCGGCTCCGCCGCCCAGACCTACGACCGCGTCCGCCCCGGCTACCCGGCCGGAGTGGTCCGCTGGGCGCTCGGCGAGACGCCCCGCAGGGTCGTCGACCTGGGGGCAGGCACCGGGAAGCTGACCCGGGTGCTCCTGGCTGCGGGTCACGACGTGGTGGCGGTCGAGCCGGACCCGCAGATGCGCGCCCAGCTGCAGGCGATCTCCCCCGAGGTCCGCGCCCTGGCGGGCACCGGTGAGGACCTCCCGCTGCCGGACGGGTCGGTCGACGCGGTGACGGTCGCCCAGACCTGGCACTGGCTGGACCACGACCGGGCCAGCTCCGAGCTGGCCCGGGTCCTGCGCCCCGGTGGTCGTGCGGTGCTGCTCTGGAACCTCCGTCACGACGACGACCCGCTCGCCCGGGCGGTCTCGGCCGCGGTGACCGCTCACGCCCCGGAGCTCGCGGAGCGGGCCACGGCGGACACCCGCCACCCACGCCGGTACGTCACGGTGCCCGACGCGCGGCTCGTCTCGGACGGCAGCACGGTGCTCGACAGCTCGGTCCGCTACGACGTGGCGGACCTCCTGGCCCTGGTCGGGACCTGGTCCTACGTCGCCCTGTCACCGGAGCGTGACCTGATCATGGGAGCTGTCGGGGCCGCCGCACGCGCCCTGGCCGACGCCGACGGCACCGTGCTGCTGGCCCAGTCGGTGCACGCGTTCCGCTTCGTGCGGACCTGAACCGGAGCGGTTCCAGCGGCGTGGGGGCCTGGCGCGTCCGCGCCCAGGCGTACATGCTCGGTGTGCGGGCCGGGCTGGTCCGCGTCACCATGACCCGACCGACCGACCGGGACGTCGAGCAGGAGGAACGCATCGTGCAGGGACCGTCCGTACCCGCTCCGCGCCAGGAGTCCTTCGACGTCGCGGTCCAGCGCGTGGGGACCCAGGTCGTGGTCCGGCTCTACGGCGTCCTGGACGACAGCGCGGCCCCCGCCCTGGCGGACGCGCTCGCCGACGTCGAGCAGATGGTGCTCAGCCGGGTGGTGGTGGACCTCGACGAGGTCGACGCCATCGAGGGGGCGGGGCTCGACTTCATCGTCGGCCTGCACCGGCGCTGGAAGGTCCGCCTGCTCAACACGCCCAACCAGCTCCGCGGCAGGATCCCGCGCATGGCCTCGGTGCGCGGCCTCGACTGAGGCCCTCCAGCGGCGACTCGTGGCCCCGGCCGGCTCAGCCGAGCCAGTCCAGCCCGACGTCGAGCTGCGGGGACGAGTGCGTGAGCGCCCCGACGGAGACGTGGTCCACGCCCGTTGCGGCGACCTCCGGCGCCCGGCTCAGCGTCAGACCACCCGTGGCCTCGACCTCGACCCGCCCGTCGAGGCCGTCGAGCTCCTGCACCAGCTCGCGCACCGCCCGGACGGTGGCCGCGAGGTCGTCGGTCGTCATGTTGTCGCACATGAGGAACCGACCGCCGGCCCGGACCACCCCGAGCGCGACGTCGACGGACTCCACCTCGACCTCCACCAAAACGTCGGGGTCGCTGCTGCGCACGGCGCGGTAGGCCGCGACGACAGAACCCGCCGCAGCGGCGTGGTTGTCCTTGACCATGGCGACGTCGTACAGCCCGGACCGCTTGTTGACACCGCCGCCGCAGCGCACCGCGTACTTCTCCCAGGCACGCAGGCCGGGGGTCGTCTTGCGTGTGTCCAGGACGCTGACCCCGGTGCCGGCCAGGATGTCGACCCAGCGGCGGGTGGCCGTGGCGATGCCGCAGGCGCGCCCCACGAGGTTCAGGCCGCTCCGCTCGGCCACCAGCAGGGTCCGGGTCGGCCCGGACAACCGCGCCACCACGTCACCGGCTGCCACGGCGTCACCGTCGGCCGCCAGCAGCTCCACCAGCGGTGCCGGCTGGCCGAGGCGGCGGGCGGCGTCGGCCAGCAGCGGGCCCCAGACGACCTGGCCCGCCAGGACCCCCGGCTCGCGCAGGCGGACCTCGACGACCGCGACAGCCTGCTCGTCCACGGTCGCCGCGGTCGTCACATCGTGACCGGGGTCACCGCCCAGGTCCTCGTCCAGGGCCGTGCGCACCAGCCGGTCCAGCTCCTGCGGCGTCGGTCCACCGGTGGAGGTCCTCGGCGGCGAGGTCATCCCCGTCCCTCCTGCGACAGCGGGTCGCTCGCGCCCACCTGCAGCTCGCCCGAGGCGTCGACCCGCACCAGCACGTGCCGTCGCCAGGCGGCGTCCTGCGAGGGGAAGTCCCGCCGGACGTGGCCGCCCCTGGACTCCGTGCGCAGCGCGGCCGCGGCGGTGAGCGCGGTCGCCAGGGTGTGCAGGTTCGCCGCCTCCCACTCGGGGCGGTCGACGCGTGCGCTGACCCCCTCGTGGTGGTGGGCGTCGGTGACGACGTCGGCGAGCGCGCGCCCGGCGGCCTGCAGCCCCTCGGCGTCGCGCAGCACCCCGGGCCCGGCGGAGGCGGCGCGCTGCACCCGGGAGCGCGCGGTGGCAGGGACCAGGCCAGCGGCGCCCGGCCGCTCGACCGCGGCGCCGGGGGTCAGCTCGCCCGCCTGCAGCCGCGCAGCGATGTCATCGGCAAGGCGTGCGGCGAAGACCAGGCCCTCCAGCAGCGAGTTGCTGGCGAGCCGGTTGGCGCCGTGCACACCCGTGCAGGCGGTCTCCCCGACCGCGTACAGGCCGTCCACGCTCGAGCGGCCCGACCGGTCGGTGCGCACGCCCCCGGAGTGGTAGTGCTGCGCGGGAGCGACCGGGACCGGGTCGGCGGCCAGGTCGAAGCCGTGCTCTGCGAGGCGCCGGAGGATGGTGGGGAAGCGCCGGGCCAGGAACGCCCCGCCCAGGTGCCGGGCGTCCAGCAGCACGTGGTCGGAGCCCGTGGCACCCATCCGGTCCACGATGCCGCGCGCCACGACGTCACGGGGGGCCAGCTCACCGCGGGGGTCCAGGTCCGGCATGAAGCGGTGCCCGCGCTCGTCCAGCAGCACCGCGCCCTCGCCGCGCAACGCCTCCGACAGCAGCGGCTGCTGGCCGCGGGCACCGCCACCCAGCCACAGCACGGTGGGGTGGAACTGGACGAACTCCAGGTCGGCGAGCTCCGCACCTGCGCGCAGCGCGGCCGCGAGACCGTCGCCGGTGGCCTCGGGCGGGTTGGTGGTGGAGCGGTAGACCTGGCCGATTCCGCCGCTGGCCAGCACGACGGCCCGGGCCGGCAGCTCCTGGGTGCCCTCGGGCCCTTCGACGAGGACGCCGCAGGCGGCACCGGCGGAGTCGGTGAGGACGTCGACGGCGAAGGTGTGCTCGAGGAGGCGGACCCGTTCGTCGGCGGTGACACCCTCCAGCGCCGCGCTCAGCGCCCGCGAGATCTCCTCCCCGGTCGCGTCGCCGCCTGCGTGGACGATCCGGTCCGCACCGTGCCCGCCCTCGCGGGTGAGCGCGATCTCACCGGCCGGGTCGAGGTCGAACCGGGCGCCCAGGTCGGCCAGGCCGCGCAGCCTGCGGGGACCGTCGTCGACCAGGACGCGCACGGCGGCGGGGTCGCAGAGACCGCCACCCGCGGCCATGGTGTCCGCGAAGTGGGCGTCCGGGGAGTCGGTGGGGGCCATGGCAGCGGCGATCCCGCCCTGGGCCCAGCGGGTCGAGCCGCTCACCACCTCCGTCTTGGTGACCACGGTGACCGCCAGGCCCAGCGCCGACAGCCGAAGCGCGGCGGTGAGGCCGGCGATGCCGGAGCCGACGACGACGACGTCGGTGCCCGGACGCCTCGAGGTCGGGCCGGTGACGAGCCGGACCCGCAGCCGCGTCACGGCCGGGGTCCCAGGTCGAGGTCGGTGTTGTCGATCAGCCGCGTGGTGCCCACCCGGGCGGCGAGCAGGAGCACGGCCGGGCCGCGGTGCTCCGCCGGCACCTCGAGCAGACCTCCGGGGTCCACCAGGGCGCAGTAGTCGGGCTCGACGCCACGCAGCTCCTGGCGGGCGGCGGCCACGACCGCGGGGGCGTCGCCACCCAGCGCCGCGGTGCGCCGCGCGGCCGCGAGGGCTCGGGGCAGGGCTCCCGCCCGCTCCCGCTCGGCAGCGTCCAGGTAGGCGTTGCGGCTGGAACGGGCCAGGCCGTCGGCTTCCCGGACGGTGTCGGCGGGGACGACCTCGACGGCGATCGCGAGGTCGCGTACGAGCTGTTGGACCAGCACCAGCTGCTGGCGGTCCTTGCGGCCGAAGACCGCCAGGTGCGGGCGCACCAGGTTCAGCAGGACCGTCACGACGGTCAGCACGCCGTCGAGGTGCCCCGGCCGGCTGCCGCCCTCCCACAGCTGCCCGGTGGGGCCCGCCTGGACCCGTACCGACGGCTCACCGTGGGGGTAGACCTCGGCCGCCGTCGGCGCGAAGACCAGGTCGACCCCCGCCTCGGCGCAGACGTCGAGGTCGGCAGCCAGGGTCCGCGGGTAGGCGTCCAGGTCCTCCCCGGCGCCGAACTGGAGCGGGTTCACGAAGACCGTGACGACCACGTGGTCGGCCCGCTCCCGAGCCAGGCGCAGCAGCGAGACGTGCCCGTCGTGCAGCGCACCCATGGTCATCACCACCGCCACCCGTGACGTCATGGCGGCGCGCACCTCGGCGAGCCCGGCACGATCCCTCATCAGCAGCGGCCGACGCAGCACGGCGTCGGGCACGGCGTCGGGCACGGCAACGGCACCCATCCGGCAGACGCTACCCGCGGGTCCCAGGAGGGGCGTCAGGGGGCCTCCGTGCCGCCGTCGCCGGCCGGCGGCTCGCCGCCGGTCCCGGCCACCGGTCGCTCCAGCGCGTCGACGAGCCGGGCCAGCGCAGCCGGGTCGAGGCGCTGCTGCTGGCGGGCGCGTGCGGTGGTCGCCACGGCCAGCGCCCGGTAGGTCGGCAGCACGGCCTCGTCGGCCGGGCGCGCGGCGTCGCCGGCGGCGAGCGCTGCGAGGTGGGCGCGCACGGTGCCGTCGTCGCCACGGGAGACAGGCCCGGTGAGCGCGCCGTCGCCGAGGCGGACGGCGTTGTCGACCGCGGCCTGCACCAGGGCGCCCAGCAGGTCCCCGGAGGCGTCCACACCGGCGTCCCGCAGCACCTGCCGGGCCTGGGCCACGACGGTGACGACGTGGTTCGAGGCGTGCGCGAGGGCCGCGTGGTAAGCGGTGCGGGCGTGCTCGGGGACCACGACGGGCTCCGCACCCATCTCGATCACCAGCGCCTGCGCGACCGGCAGCACCACCGCCGGTGCCGTCACGGCCATCGCCGAACCGGGCAGGCGAGACAGGTCGAGGCTGGTCCCGGTGAAGGTCATCGCGGGGTGCACGGCCAAGGTGATGGCACCTGCGGCGGCGGCGGGCGCCAGGACCGCGGTGCCCCAGCGGCCGGATGTGTGCACCACCAGCTGGCCGACCTGCCAGGACCCGGTGGCCGCCAGCCCGGCCACCAGGCCGGCGAGCGCGTCGTCGGGGACGGCGACCAGGACGAGCTCGGCACGGCGGACCACCTCGGGCACGTCCAGGCGCGGCACACCGGGCAGCATGGTGTCGATCCGTTCCCGGCTGGCCTCGCTGACCCCGGACGCCCCGACGACTGCGTGACCGGTCGCGCGCAGCGCAGAGCCGAGGACCGCCCCGACGCGGCCGGCCCCGATGATGCCCACGCCGAGGCGTCCGCCACCGGGCGGTGGCCGGTAGTCCCGGGCGTCGTCGACGCTCACGCCCCCGTCCCGTCATGTCGCGCGGGCGGACCGTCCTGACGGGCGGGCCGGGCGGGCTCCTCCAGCGGGGCGAAGGCGTTGCGCACCCGTTCACCGACCGGCTCCTGCGACGGCGCGCCGAGCAGCGCTTGCTCCTGGTCTCTCACCGGCGCGCTGGGCGGCTCGCTCACCGGGCCGCTCGCCAGGTCGCTCACCGGGTCGCTCGCCAGGTCGGGCACGGCGGGCTGTGCGACCTGCTGCATCCACCGTTCGGGCCCGGAGGCCGCACGGGCCGCGCGGGCTCGGGCACCCTGCTCCCGCAGCAGCCGGGCACCCTCGGCCTCCCTCAGGTGGGGCACGACCGGGTCGACCGGTCCGGGCGTGGAGTGCACGTGGAACGTGACCACCCCGAGGCGGCGCTGCAGCGGCCCCTGCGCCAGGCGCACGCTCTGGGTGCGCTCGTGCGGGACGACGACCAGGCGACGGTTGAGCACCCCGGTGCGGGCCAGCAGGACGCGCTCGGTGACGGCGTAGCCGATCCGCCGCCAGCCGAGCGGGTCCAGCCAGCGGGCGCGACGGTCCACCGTGACGAAGCCCTGCGCGCCGCCGCTGCCGGACAGGGCGGCGTCCAGCAGGACGGGGTCCACGCCGGTCCCGCTGCCGTCTGGTCGGGGGTGGGCGGGGACGACGAGCTCGAGCAGGTCCCGGACGTCCTGCCGGGTGCCGACCGGGAGCAGGACGGCGCTGCTGCTGCCCTCGCCCTCGGTCTGGGCGTAACCGGCGATGTTGACCCTGACGTGCCACCAGTCGTACCGCCGCCACAGCACGGACTGGCTGACGAGCACCGCCTGGACCCGACCCGGGGGGACGGTGGCCGAGCGGGTCTCGGTCAGCCCGGCGCGCACCCGTAGGCCGTCCGGGGACTCCGCGAGACGGAAGTTGAACGACTTCGCGAACTGGTTCGCGACCGTGAACAGGATGACCAGGACCGCACCGGGCCCGAAGCCCGCCATCGGTGCGAGCACCAGCCCGAGCGGGACGCCGGGGACCAGCGCCGCCACGGCGAGCGCGACGAGGACCACGACGGCGCCGATCGCCATGGCCACCACCACTCCGGTGAGCGCCGTCCCTGCGACCAGGCGGCCGGGCGGGACGGTGAGGACCTCGCGCTCCGGCGCCTCGGGGGCGTCGCCGCCGTCGTCGTAGTCCACCCCGGCGGCCGCCGCGAGCAGTGCGTTGCGCAGCTGGTGCGCCTCGGACTCCTTGAGGTAGCGCAGCCGGACCTGGCTGTCGAGGCCGCCCGCGACCTCGATGCGCAGCTCGGCGAGGCCGAACAGCCGCCCGATCAGGGGCTGGACCACGTCGACGGCCTGCAGCCTGTCCAGGCGGGCCTGGCGCTGGGTACGGCTCAGCACCCCGGTGTGGAGGTGGACGGCGTGGTCGTCGACGGAGAACTTGGCGAAGAACCAGCCGATCACGTTGCCGATCACCACCAGCACGGCGACCGCGAACACGCCGCCGAACTGCAGGCCCAGGCCGCCGAACTCCTGGAGGACGTCCAGCTGCCCCATCGGGCCGGAGCCGCCGACGACACCGTCGACCACGAACGCCAGGCCGACCAGCAGGGCGGCCCAGCCACGGACCAGGGGGGAGACCGGGTGCAGACGGCGGAACGGCACCCGCGGCGCACGCACCGCCACGGCAGCCGCCGAGGGCAGCTCGCCCACAGGCAGCTCGCCTACCGGCCCCACGCCCACAGTCCCCTCGCTCACAGGCCCCTGGCTCACAGGCCCCTGGCTCACAGGCCCCTGGCTCACAGGCCCGCCAGGCGTGCCTGGCCGGCAGCGGTCAGCCGGTCGCGAAGCAGGGCCGCGGCACCGGCGGTGAGACCGGGCACCGTGGCGTCCGTGGCGGCGCTGGCGGTGTGCAGCCGCACCGTTGCCAGCCCGAGCGCGCGGTCGACGGGCCCAGCCGTGACGTCGACGTACTGCATCCGGCCGTAGGGGACGACGGTCAGGGAGCGGAACATGATGCCGCGACGGACGATCAGGTCCTCCTCGCGCTCCGCGTACCCGATGGCCCTGACCTGCCGGGGGACCACGAGCGCTTCGATCCCGCCGAGCAGCAGCACGGGCACGGCGATCAGCAGCGTCAGCCGATGGTCCGTCCAGACCCACAGGCCGATCGTCACGGCCAGGCCCACCACGACGAAGACCGCGGCGCCGGCGAGGCGTACCCCGATCAGTCGCGGGCTGACGCCCTTGAAGCGCACACCCTCGGGGTCGAACGGCTCCTCGGCGCGGTCAGCGGTCATCCCCATGCCCCGATCCTCCACCACGGCCGGTGCACCGGTCGCACCGGCGCACCACTGCGACCCGCCCCGCGCAAGGTGTGCGGGACGGGCCGTGGCACGGGCTCCCCGCCGGGCCGCGGTGCTCAGCCCCCGATGAGGCCGGCCTCGGTCAGCCAGTCGGTGGCGACGTCGGCGGGGAGCTCCCGGTCGGCGTCGACGCGGCGGTTGAGCTCGGCGAGGTCCTCGGCGGTGAGCTCGGGCGCCAGGGCGTTGAGCGCGTCCACCAGGGCGGTGTCCTCGGCGGAGGTGGCGTTCAGGACGGGGACCAGGTTGTCGGCCAGCTGCAGCTCCTGGTCGTCCTCCAGGAGCACCAGGCCGTCGGCCTCCAGCGTGGCGTCGGTGGTGCCCACCAGCGCCATGTCGGCCTCGCCCTGCACGACGGCGGCCTTGGCCTGCGGGCTGCCGAACCCGAGCGGGAGGACCTCGCTGATCTCGAAGCCGTAGGTGTCCTCCAGACCGGGCTGGCAGAACGGCCGGGTGCCGCACTCCTCGGTCGCGGACAGGACGATGTCCGGCTGGAAGGCGGCGAAGTCCGACGGCGTCGTGATGTCGTTCGCGGTGGCTACGGTCTGCAGGATGGCGTAGCCGTTCTGGCTGGCGGCCTCGGCGGGCTCGGCAACCACCAGACCGAGCTCCTCGGCGAGGGGCTGCATGGCGGTGACCGTCTCGGTGGCGTCCGAGGTGGCGACCAGCGTAACCGGCGTCGGTGAGGAGGGCGCTGTACATCTCCTCCATGATCGCCATCTCGGTGACGACCTGCGCGGCTGGGTGTCGCAGGCCACCCTGACCCGCGGCAGCACGGTCGGGGAGGTCCGGCGGCGCTTCGACGACACCGTCGACGTGCGGGACTCCCTCACGACGGGCTTCAGCGGGATCGTGGCCCACGACGCGGGCTGGCTCCCGGTGCTGGACGACGACCACTACGTCGGCGTGCTCACCCCGGAGTCGGTGCACGCGGCGCTGCGGCGGCTGCTGCCCGACCGGGTCCAGGGCGACCTGCCGCGCCTGTCCAGCCCCGTCTGAGCGCTCGGGGGCCTGGTGCCCCGGCGACAGGTCGCGGGACCCGCCCGAGACGGGCATGCTGCCGCACGGGCGTACCGGGGACCCGGCGCCGCTCCCACCCACTCGCAGGAGGACCCATGTCTCTGGACGACGAGATGACGACCAGCACCAGTGACGGCGGCGCGGACGGCGGCGCCGACGGCGGCGCCGACGGCGGCGCACACGGCCCGGCCGACGGCGGCGCCCAGGGCGGCGGCGGCGACGGTGGGGCCGATGGTGGGGCCGACGGCGGGGCGCACGGTCCGGCTGACGGCGGCGCCCGCACCGGGACCGTCGGGCTCGATCACACCACCGACGGCGGAGCCGACGGCGGAGCCGACGGCGGAGCGGACGGCGGAGCGGACGGCGGGGCGCACGGTCCGGCTGACGGCGGCGCCCGCACCGGGACCGTCGGGCTCGATCACACCACCGACGATGGCGGCGCCGACAGCGGGGCCGAACGCTGACCTCCACGTCTGACGTGACGCGCCGGGCGGTCTCCGACCGCCCGGCACTCGCGCGCTGCACCGCAGTCCCGGGCGCAGAGTTCGCCGAGCGGGTCTGGTCGCGGGTCCCCTCGCTCAGCACCGCGGCCGACCTCCCCCGCGACTTCACCGACCTGCTCACCCTCACCGAGGTCGACGTGCTGCTGGCAGAGCAGGGGCTGCGCACCCCGTTCCTTAGGGTGGCAAAGGACGGCGGCGTCGTGCCCGAGCGCCGCTGGACCGGCGGCGGCGGCGTCGGCGCCGGCATCACCGACCAGGTGCGCGACGACCGCGTGGCCGAGCAGTTCGCCGACGGCGCCACCGTGGTCCTGCAGGCGCTGCACCGCACCCACGCGCCCCTCGCCCGGTTCGCCGCCGACCTGGCCGCCGATCTCGGGCACCCGGTGCAGGTCAACGCCTACGTCACCCCGCCGCAGAACCAGGGCTTCTCCTCCCACTACGACGTCCACGACGTGTTCGTGCTGCAGGTGGCGGGCGAGAAGCGCTGGCGCCTCCATGCCCCCGTGGTCACAGACCCGGAACGAGACGACCCGTGGACCGACCACCGCGTGGCGGTGCAGGCCCGGGCGGCCGAGGCGCCGTACCTGGAGATCGTGCTGCGCCCCGGCGACGCCCTCTACCTGCCCCGCGGCTGGCTGCACGCCGCGACGGCGCTCGGCGAGGTGTCCGCGCACCTGACGGTCGGTGTCCACGTCCTCACGCGCTCGGCGCTCGTCGAGGCGCTCGCCGCGCTCGTGCTCGACGAGCCGGACCTGCGCTCGACGCTGCCGCTCGGCACCGACGTCACCGACCCCGACCTGCTGGCCCCGCACCTGTCGGCCACCGTCGACGCGCTCGTCGCCCGCCTGCGCACGGTCAGCGTGGACCTCGTCGCCGAGCGGTTGACCCCGGGCGTCCTGGCCGGCAACCGTCCCGCGCCGCTGGCCCCGCTGGCGCAGGCCGCCGCCGTCGCTTCGGCGGGGCCCGACAGCGTGGTGCGCCGCCGGGCCGGGCTGCGGTCCGTGCTCCGCCAGCGCGACGACGCCCTCGTGCTGGTGCTCGGCGACCGCCGGGTCGAGGTGCCCGCCCGCGCCCGCGAGGCCCTGGCGCTGCTGCTGGGCGGGGACGACGTCGCCGTCCGCGACCTGCCCGGCGTGGAGGCCGACGACGCGGTGGGGCTGGTCCGCCGGCTGCTGCGCGAGGGCGTGGTCGTCCCCGCGACCGGTCCTGCGTCGGGGTCCCGTCCTGCCGCCGCGACCGGCCCCTCGACCGGTTGTCCGGACGGACGGTCCGGGGCACGGTGACGTCGGCGCACCGAACGCCCCGGTGCGCCGACGTGGCCGGCGACCGTGGCGACCCCCGGGCCGGTTCGGCTGTCCCCGTGACCCGGTGGCTGCTCCTCGAGCAGCCCGGGCCCTGGGGCCGCGACGCGCTCATGTCCTCGCGGCTGGACAGCGGGGTCGCAGCCGCGGTCGCCCGTGACGCGGCCGCCGCCGGGGCCCGCGTGCTCCTCGTCCGGCGTCACGGCCGGGCCGGGCACACGACGCACCGGCGGCGCCACTGGGCGCTCGCCGACTCGCGCCCGGGCTCGGAGGCGGTGCGGTGGGGGCGCTTCGAGCACGACGAGGAGCTGCTCGACGTGCCGCTCGACGAGCCGGTCGTCGCCCGCCCGCACGAGGGGCCCGGCGCGGCCGACCGCCCGGTGTACCTGGTCTGCGCGCACGGTCGACACGACACCTGCTGCGCGGTCCGCGGCCGCGAAGTCGCTGCGGCCCTCGACGAGCTGGCGCCCGGGCGGGTCTGGGAGTGCTCGCACGTGGGTGGCTGCCGGTTCGCCGCAAACGTCGTCGTGCTGCCGCACGGCCTCTACTACGGCGGCGTCACGCCTGCGTCCGCGGCGGGGCTCGTCGAGGCCACCGAACGCGGCCACGTCGTCCCCGAGCTGCTGCGGGGTCGCTCGTCGCTGCCCGCCGCGGTGCAGGCCGCCCAGCACCACGCGCGTGCGATGCTGCCTGCCGACGCCACCCGCATCGACGCGCTGCGCCCCCTGGGCACCCGCACCCGCGAGGACGGCTCGGTCGCCGTCGAGCTCGAGCACGTCCGCACCGACCGCGTCCTGCTCGTCACCGTCCACCATGCGCCCAGCGGGCCGCCGGCCCTGCTGACCTGCGCGGCCACCCGCCCCTCGACCCCCCTCGGCTGGGAGCTCGTCGACCTGTCGGACCGCGCCGCCCGGTAAGGCGGTCCGCCGTGGTCGACGCCCTCGCGGCCCGGCGCCCGGGGCAGGCTGACCCGCGCGGTAGGTGGCTTCTCGACGGCGGACGACCGGTACACCGGGAGCTCCTAGGTGTCGGGGCGAGCATGGTGCCGAAGAACACGCTCGGCAGCTGGTCGAGCAGCACCATCTCTTCTAGGACAGGGCACGCTTGTCCTTATGTCCGACGCCGCTGTCGCACCTGCCCCCCGCCCCCTTGCCCGCACCGGCGTCCACGTCGTCGAGGTCGGACCCCGCGACGGGCTGCAGAACGAGCCCACCGTCCTGGACGTCGGCACCCGCGTCGAGCTGGTCCGGCGCCTCGTCGCGGCGGGCGTCCGGCGGCTGGAGACGGTCAGCTTCGTCAACCCCGCGCGGGTGCCGCAGATGGCCGGTGCGGACGAGGTCATGGCCGACGTCCCCCGCACCGCCCCGGACGGCAGCCACGTCGACCACATCGGCCTCGTGCTCAACGAGCGGGGCCTGGACCGGGCGCTCGCGGCGGGTGTCGACGAGGTCAACCTCGTGGCGATCACCACCGAGACCTTCAGCCACCGAAACCAGGGCGCCGGCGTCGAGGACGTCCTGGCCGCGACGGTGCGCATGCTGACGCGATCCCACGAGGCCGGGGTGCGCGCCTCCGTCACGGTGTCGGCATCCTTCGGCTGCCCCTTCGAGGGCGAGGTCAGCACCGAGCAGTTCATGCGCGTCGTCCGGGCCGTGCTGCCGGGGGAACCGGTCGAGCTGGCGATCGCGGACACCATCGGTGTCGGGGTCCCCGCCGATGTCCGCCGCCTGGTCCGGGCCGTTCGGGCGGAGTCCGACGTGCCGCTGAGGGCGCACTTCCACAACACCCGGAACACCGGGTACGCCAACGCGCTGACCGCCGTGGAGGAAGGGGTGCTGGCCGTGGACGCGTCCGTCGGCGGGTTCGGCGGCTGCCCGTTCGCACCGGACGCCACCGGGAACATCGCCACCGAGGACCTGGTCTACGCCCTCGGCCGCTCCGGGGTCGACGTCGGCCTGCAGGTGGAGCCGCTGCTGGACCCGGCCCGGTTCCTCACGCAGGCTCTGGGCGCCGACGCGGCCCCGGGTCTGCTCGGACGCGCCGGCCCGTTCCCGGCCTGAGCCGCCGCACCCCGACCGCTCGCGTCACACGAGGAGCGCTCCCCTGCCGGGGCTGCACGCCCGTGGTGCGCGCAGGACGAGGGCGTGGAACCGGCTGTCGGAAAGCTGCAGGGTGCGGACGTCGACCACGTCGAAGAAGGGCGTGACCATGTCGAGCAGCTGACCGGACGTGCGGTAGGAGTGGAAGCGGCGCGGTCGGTAGTGGTCCTTCTCGGGGGTCACCTCGACGCCGTCACCCCCTACGCAGCCCAGGTAGCAGGACCCTCCGGGCGAGAGCACCCGGTGGATGCCGCGCAGGGCCGCCGGCATCAGCACGTCCGGCACGTGGAGCAGGCAGTTCAGGCTCCAGACGGCGTCGACTGGTCCGAGGCCCGGGTCGAGGCGGGTCACGTCTGCGACGACGGCGTCGACACCCCCGCGGCGGCAGGCGGCGACCAGGGCGGGTGACAGGTCGACGGCCCGTACCCGCAGACCGCGTTCCGCGAACGCCCGCGCGTCGGCGCCGATCCCGGCCCCCACGTCCAGCAACGAACGCGCGCCCGCAGCAGCGAGCACACGGGCGAACCGGTCCCGCTCGGCGACCTGCCAGCCCGGCACCTGCCGGGCCTCGCGCTCGGGGACCGAGGCGTCGTAGGCGGTGCGCAGCTCGGCGATCACCCGCTCGTGCAGCTCAGGACCGGACGGGCTCATCGCGCCCTGCTCAGGCCGGGCTCGGCTGGGTCCCGCCGCCACGACGCGTCTCGTCGTCGTCCTCCGGCGGGATCATGCACCAGCGCTCGGCGAGGAGGCCGGCCACGGAGAGCGCCAGCGAGGCCAGCACGAGGACGCCGCCGAGGAGGGCGCGCTCGGCCTGGGCGGGGATGCCGAGCAGGGGCAGCGCGAGCCCGACCACGGCGAGCCAGCCGCCGGTCATGACCGTCCCAGCGAACGCGGACGCCTTCGCCAGGGCAAGGACCCGGGCGGCGCGCAGCGGGTCGACGACCCGGTCCCGACGGCCGGCGTTCCAGCGGCGGACCGGCCACGCGGCCGACAGGACGGCCACCGCGAGGCCTGCCGGTACGACCGCGGCGACGAGCGGCGCGCCCGGTGTGGTGCCGCCGCCGGCCAGGCGCAGCTGCAGCAGTGCCGTGGTGACGGCGAAGGTGGCGCCCAGGAGCAGCAGCAGCACGCCGACCCGTGTCGGCTCCAGCCTCATCGTGGCCCCGGCCGTAGCGGGTCGACAGGCATCAGCCGGTCGCCGGCAGGCCGAAGGGGAGCGTCAGGTCGGCTCGGACGGCCACGTCCCCCTCGTCGTCGAGCAGGTCCTCGAGCAGCTCACGGACGGGACGGGTGAAGCCGTACTCGCGTAGCTCGGCGGAGGGGTCCAGCAACGACCAGGGCAGCAGCACGAACCTGCGGGCGCTGGCTCGCGGGTGGGGCAGGCCCAGCTCGTGGGCGTCGAGCTCAGTCAGGCCGTGGGCGATCAGGTCCACGTCCAGGGTGCGGGGGCCCCAGCGGACGTCGCGGGTGCGCCCGTGCGCGGCCTCGACGTCCTGGCAGGCGTGCAGCAGCCCCCGCGGGGACAGGGTGGTGTCGACCAGGACGACGGCGTTGAGGTAGCGGTCCTGGGTCGGCCCGCCGACCGGGGCGGAGTCCACGACGGGCGAGGACTCCACGACCTGGACGCCCTCGACGCCGGCCAGGTCCAGCACGGCCCGGTGCAGGGTCCCGTACGGGTCGTCCCGGTTGGCGCCGAGCGCGAGCACGGCCCGGACGGGGCCGGGCGGGGCGGTGTCGGCGCGGACGTCGTCCCGCGTGCGGCGGATGGTGACCGTGACGTCGTCGAACGGGACGTCCACCGGTGCCTGCGGCTTGTGGACGGTGACGTCGACCGCGAGCAGCCGCGGGTCGGCGAGCACGACGGAGGCGACCTGCTCGGCCACGGCCTCGACCAGGTCCAGGGAGGGGCCGACGATCACGTCGTGGACGAGGCGGGCGACCACGGAGTAGTCGACGGCGTCCGCGAGGTCGTCGCTACGACCGGCACGCAGCGTCGGCACGTGCAGCACGACGTCGACGACGAAGTCCTGCCCGTCCCGCTTCTCGTGGTCCAGGACGCCGTGCGTGCCGCGCCCGCGGACGCCGCGCACGCACACCCTGTCGACGGGTCCGCCGTAGTCACCCAGGTAGTCGTTCATCGGCCCTGATCCTGGTCGCCCGGCAGGCGCCGTGCACGGCGCCAGGCCGCACCGGCCCGGACCGCGTCGGCCGTGGGTCGCGCGGTGTGAGCGCGGACGGCCCACACCCCGTGCGCGGCGAGCAGCGCGGCCACGGCGTGCGAGGCGTCCTCGCGGTGCGCCACCTCTCGGGGGTTCCCGTCGGGGCCGGCGAGCAGGAGGCCGAGGAAGCGTTTGCGGCTGACCCCGACCAGCAGCGGCAGCCCGAGCGCGTCCAGCGCCTGCAGGTTCGCGAGCAGCGCCCAGCCGGCGGCGGCGTCCTTGGCGAACCCGATGCCGGGGTCGAGCACCAGCCGCGACGGGTCTACACCAGCGGCCACGACGGTCTCGACCCGCCTGCTCAGCTCGTCGACCACGTCGGTGACGACGTCGGCGTAGACCGCCTGGCTGCTCATGCCGGCGGAGTGACCACGCCAGTGCATGACGACGAACGGGCAGCCCGCGGCGGCGACCACCCGAGCCATGTCGGGGTCCGCGGCCCCACCGCTGACGTCGTTGACCATGACCGCCCCGGCCTGCAGGGCTGCGGCGGCGACCCGGGCCCGCATGGTGTCGATGCTGACCGGTACCCCCGCAGCAGCGAGACGGGCGACCACCGCGGCGGTCCGGCTCATCTCCTCCTGCTCGGGCACCCGCCCGGCACCCGGCCTGGTCGACTCCCCGCCGACGTCGACGGCATCGGCCCCCGCCGCCATCAGTGCGAGCCCGTGCTGGACGGCGTCGTCCGGGGCGAGCCACGACCCGCCGTCGCTGAAGGAGTCAGGCGTCACGTTGAGCACCGCCAGCACGACGGGCCTGTCCAGACCGACCATCCGGTCACGGGCCGGGCCGTGGAACCCGGCCGGTCCGGGGATCGGTGCGGACACGTGCAGGCTCAGGGCCCGCTGACGCCGGGGCCGGCCGGCGGGAGGGCCGGGCCGGGGCCGGTGCCGCCCGCGGACGGCGAGCCGGGCGAGGGGGCCCAGGCGGGCGAGGTCGGCCCCTGCCCGGGCGAGCCGCCGGTCGCGGAGCCGCCGTTGCCGGAGCCGTGGCCGACGCCGTTGGACGAGCCGTGCGCGGAACCGCCGGACCCGTTGGCGCTCGACCCGTTGGACCCGCTCGACCCGTTCGACCCGTTCCCGTTCCCGTTCGCACTCGACCCGTTCGGGACCGGAGCGTTCGGAACCGGCACGACGAAACCGTTGGCGTTGACGGTGGGGCGCGGCGGGACGGGGACGGGCGGCAGGTCGGAGACGGCGCGGCGGTCGCTGGACAGCCACACCGGGCGCGACTGGCGCTTGACGACGTCACCGAAGATCGCGGTGATCTGGTGCGCGTTGAGCGTCTCCTTCTCGAGCAGCTCCTTCACGAGCCGGTCGAGGATCGGCCGGTGCTCCACGAGGATCTCCCACGCCTCGTCGTGCGCGGCCTCGATCAGGCGACGGACCTCGCGGTCGACGGTCGCGGCGACGGACTCGGAGTAGTCGCGCTCGTGGCCCATGTCGCGGCCCAGGAACATCTCGCCCGACGCGCTGCCGAGCTTGATTGCGCCGATCTCCTCGCTCATGCCGAACTGCGTGACCATCTTTCGGGCGAGCCCGGTCGCCTTCTCGATGTCGTTGGCGGCACCGGAGGTCGGGTCGTGGAAGACGAGCTCCTCCGCGACGCGGCCGCCGAGAGCGTAGGCGAGCTGGTCGAGCATCTCGTTGCGGGACGTCGAGTACTTGTCCTCGGTCGGCAGGACCATCGTGTAGCCCAGGGCACGACCGCGGGGCAGGATCGTGATCTTGGCGACGGGGTCGGTGTTGGGCAACGACGCGGCGACCAGGGCGTGCCCGCCCTCGTGGTACGCCGTGATGAGCCGCTCCTTGTCGTTCATGAGCCGGGTCCGCTTCTGCGGGCCCGCGATCACGCGGTCGATCGCCTCGTCGAGGGTCGCGTCGTCGACCATCTGCTTGTCGGAGCGGGCAGTCAGGAGCGCGGCCTCGTTGAGGACGTTGGCCAGGTCGGCCCCGGTGAAGCCGGGGGTGCGCCGGGCCACGGACTCCAGGTCGACGTCGGCCAGGGGCTTGCCCTTGCCGTGCACCTGCAGGATCTTCAGCCGGCCCGGCATGTCTGGCGCCTCGACCGTGATCTGGCGGTCGAAGCGGCCCGGGCGCAGCAGCGCCGGGTCGAGGATGTCCGGACGGTTGGTCGCGGCGATGAGGATGACGTTGGTCTTGACGTCGAAGCCGTCCATCTCGACCAGGAGCTGGTTGAGGGTCTGCTCGCGCTCGTCGTGCCCGCCGCCCATGCCGGCGCCGCGGTGGCGCCCGACGGCGTCGATCTCGTCGACGAAGATGATCGCCGGGGCGTTCTGCTTGGCCTGCTCGAACAGGTCGCGGACCCGGGAGGCGCCGACGCCGACGAACATCTCGACGAAATCCGAGCCGGAGATCGAGTAGAACGGCACACCGGCCTCGCCGGCGGTGGCGCGGGCCAGCAGCGTCTTGCCCGTACCGGGGGGGCCGTACAGCAGCACGCCCTTGGGGATCTTCGCCCCGACGGACAGGAACTTCTGCGGCTCGGCGAGGAACTCCTTGATCTCGGTGAGCTCCTCCACGGCCTCCTCGGCACCGGCGACGTCGGCGAAGGTGACCTTGGGCATGTCCTTGGTGATGAGCTTGGCCTTGGACTTGCCGAACTGCATCACCCGGTTGCCGCCCCCGCTCATGCGGGTCATGAAGAACCAGAGCAGGCCGAGGATCAGCAGCAGCGGCAGGAACGACACCAGCACGCTGGTGAGCAGGGAGCTCTGCGGGAAGTCCTCGTCCACGCCGCCCTCGGGCGGGTTCGCGTCGAGCAGCTCGAGGATGTCGTCGCCGCGCTGGTCGATGTAGTAGGACCGCACCTGGGTCGAGCCGTCGACCTCCTGGCCCTCGACCAGGGTGAGGTCGAGGCGCTGCTCGCCGTCCACGACCAGGGCGGAGGCCACCTGGCCGTCCTCGATCAGCTGCAGGGCCTGGCTGGTGTCGACCTCGGCGAAGCGGTCGGTGCTGATGAGACGCGCCCCTACCAGGACGATCACGATCGCGAGGACGATCCAGATCGCTCCGCTTCGAAGGAACGTGCGCATCTTCATCCGGTTCACCAACGGGGCTAACCCCGTCCTCCCTGCTCACAGCGTCGTCGTGTCGGTCGTTCCGGCCGCATCCGCCCAGGTACGAGGGTACAAGGGGCGGCGGCGACCAGCCTGCGGTGTCAACGGGGCAGGGGCGGCCCGCGTTCCACGTAGGGGTCGTGTTCACCCCCAGCGGAGCAGTCGGGCCCCCGACCCCCGTCCGGAACGCCTCCTGCTCCTACTACTCCAGGTCGTTACGGTCAGGCGTGCTCGACCTGTCGCATCAGTGCGGAACGGAGCCGCCCGACCTCGAGCAGGGCGTGGCCCAGCTCCTGGTCGGCACGGTCGGCGCGCCAGCGCTCCCCGGCCAGTAGGTTCCGGGCCACGGCGAGCTCCGCCTCGAGCTCGAGGACAAGGGCGCGCTCTTCGTCGCACGCGGCTGCCGGCACTCGGCGACTGAACCCGATGGCCTGCAGTGAACGAAGGCTGACCCGCCACTCGCGCCCGTGGGCACCTGCAACCTTGTAGGCCCGCAGGCCGCCGGTACGAGCCCGAGAACGCAGGGCGCCCACGGAGATGTTGTACGCCTGCGCCGCCTGGTGCAGCGGTACGAAGACGTCGAGGGGCTCATCGTCGCCGTCTCGACCTGCCATGCCGTTCCCTCCCCGTCGACGTGCCGAGTGTTCTCTGACATGGCCCGCGGCGGCTGGTGCCTGCGCCCCCACGCATGCCGTGGCCCCACCCGGCAGGTGCCGGCTGGGGCCACGGGCAGCGCGGGGCCTCAGACGACGACGAGGCAACCGCCGAGGGCGATGGTCCCGTCGATCGCGGCGATCCTGTCGAGCACCGTCTTGAACTGGGTCTGCAGGCCAGCGACGACGACCTTCTGCGCCGCGACCGCGTCGCGGTTGACCTTCTTGGCGCTCTCGAGGGTCCGCAGGGTCGCGGACTCGGTGACGATCTTGGCGTCCAGCGCGTTCAGGTCGGCCTTAGCGGTGGTGAGCGCGGCCTCCTCCTCGCTGATCTGCTGGCTGAGCGTGTTCAGCGAGGTCTGCAGCGGGGTGAGCTGGTTCTGCAGCGACAGGATGCTGTTCTCCGCCGCGGTGATCGAGGTGTTGATGCCGGCGAGCTTTGTCACCAGCGCGTTCACCTCACCGTCGAGGCGGGTGACCTCGGCGGTTTGCGCGGTCACCGCGGTGTTCGCCGCCGTGAGAGTCGCCTGCAGCCCCGGCAGCGCGTCCTCGAAGGCCTTGAGCTCACCCTGCTTCGTGGTGATCTCCGCCTTCGCGGCGGTCAGGTCGCCCGTCAGGCCGGGCAGCGCGGCATCGAGGGCGGCGATCTCGGCCTTCTGGGCAGTGACGGCAGCGTTCGCGTTGGTCAGAGCCGTGTTGGCAACGGTCTGCGTGGTCTTGGCGTCGGCCAGGGTGCCAGTGGCGCTGGTGACCTGACCGTTGGCGCCGGCCAGGCTGGTCTGCAGGCCGGGGAGCTGCTGCTGCAGGTTGCTGCTCTCCTGCTGCTTGGCCGACAGCTGCGAGTTCAGGGTCGCGAGCTGGGCCTGCAGCTTGGTCAGGTCACCGTTCAGGGCGGTGATCAGCGCGGTCTTGGTAGCGGCCGCCTGCTCGGCGGCGGCGATCTCCGCCTTCTTGGCGGTGATCGAGGCGTTCAGCTCCTGCTTCTTCTTGTCCGAGTTGCTCTTGAGCGCCGCGAGATCGGCCTCGAGGGCGGCGAGCTCGGTCCGCAGCGCGGCTGCGTCGACGACCGGCGTCGCGGTGGCGGCGGCGATCTCCTTCTGCTTCGCGGCGATCTCCGCGTTCTTGGTGGTGATGTCGCCCTGCAGGCCGGCGATCTCGGTCTGCAGCACGGGGAGGCGGGCCTCGATGGTGCCGATCTGCTGGGTGAGGGTCGTCACGCTCTGCTCGGCCAGGCGCAGGTTCTCCTCGGCCCTGACGACCGCAGCGGTCGCGGCGGCGGCGTTCGTGGCGGCGGTCTTCGCAGCGGTCTCCAGCGCCGGCAGCGCCGCGCGGGCGTCCGCCAGCTTCTGCTCGGCAGCGTCCACCAGCGCCTGCGCCGCGTCACCCTGAGCCACCAGACCGGCCAGCTCCAGCGTCGCCGTCTCGATCGCGGCCACCTGGGCGTTGACCGTGTTCTGCGCCGTCGTCGCCGCCGCGGTCGCGCTCTCCAGGCGGGTCTTGGCGGCGGCCAGGTCGGCCTCCTTCGTGGCGAGGCTGCTGACGACACCGGCCTTCTGCGTGGTCAGCTTGGCAAGGTCGCTCTGCGCGGTGGCCAGCTGTGTCTGCAGCGGCGTGATCTGGTTGACCAGCGTCGACTTCTGGCCCTGCAGCGTCGTCAGCTCGGTGTTCGCGGCGGCGATGGCGGCGGTCAGCGTCACCTTGTCGGCCTCGAGCTTGGCCAGCGACATCGTCACGGTGTCGATCTGGCCGACCAACGTGGCGAAGCCGGCGTCGAGCGCGGCGATCTCCTTCTCCGCAGCGGTGATCTGCGCGGTCAGGCTGTTCTGCCTGCTGACCAGCGCGGTCCGCTCCGCCTGCAGCACCGCGATCTGCTCGGCGTTCTGCCTCGCGGCGGCCCGGAGGAGGTTCGGCTGCACCATGCCGCGGTGCGCGAGCTGGTTCACGACGCCGTTGCAGATCCCGGTCGTGCCGGCCGGGTTGGCGATGGCGACCGGGGCGGCGAAGGTGAGCAGGCCGGCGACGAGGCCGGGCAGGACGAGGGCGGAGATGGCGCGGCGAGCGGGGGTGCGTGCGGACATGGCGAAGGGTCTCCTCGACTGGGGTCCAGACGCACGGTCTGCGCCTGCTCACCGCGTCGGTTTCGCTGCTCGCTCCCCGGGGCCTAAAGCGACCAGTTCCTGGTCCCCGGATCGATGCGTCACGGTCTCTCGTCTCAGACCGTACGACCAGATCCAGTCCTCGCGAAGGCAGATGGGGCCGACGGTGCGTTGAGATGGGAAACCTCAACGCCCTCGACGCTTCAGCGTCCGGAACGCTCCGCGACCAGGCGCACCGCAGCCGCCCGGTCCGGCACCCGGAGCTTCCTGAGGACCGTCGAGATGTGCGTGCGTACGGTCACCTGCGCAACGAACAACCTGGCCGCGATCTCCTCCGTCGACAGCCCCTGCGCCATCAGGTCGAGGATCTCCTGCTCGCGGGGGGTGAGCTGAGACGGCGGTCGCTTGGGCTTGATCGACAGCTTTCTCGTCGGTTCGCTCCGGAACTCCTCGAGCACCTTGCGCACCAGCCACCGGGGCAGGGCCGCCTCTCCGGCCAGAACCCCCCGGAGAGCCGGGGCGATCCGGTCCGGATCCATGTCCTTGATCAGGTAGCCCGAAGCCCCGGCACGGAGGGCGGCGAACAGGTCCGCGTCATCGCGCGATGCGGTCAGCATGACCACGGCCGTGCCCGGCAGCGCCTGCGTGATGTCTGCTGCGGCGAGCAGGCCGCTGCCCGGCATGTTGATGTCGAGCAGGCACACGTCCGGCTGGTGCTCGCGTGCTACGTCGAGCGCCCCCGACGCGCTGCCCGCCTCGGCGACGACCTCGCACCCGCCGGCCTCGAGCGCCTCGCGCACCATCTCCCGGGTGGGCGTGTGGTCGTCGGCCACCACGACCCGCAACGGTTCGCTCATACCCAGCTCACCCGCACGGTTGTTCCCTTCCCCAGCTCGGTCTCGACCATCAGCATGGCCCCGACGCCCGCCGCCCGCTCCCGCATGCTCGTCAGGCCGAAGCCACTCGACCGATCGATCGAGGGGTCGAAGCCGCTCCCGTTGTCGGTCACCGAGAGCGCCAGGGGTCGGGCATCGAGCCGCGCGTCGATCCGCGTCGCCCCGCCGTGGCGCACGGCGTTCCGCACCGACTCGGCGACGATCCGCAGCAGCGCCTCGGACATGGGAGCGTCAGGCTCGGCCTCCGGGTCGATGAACGCGATGACCGCGACGTCGTGCCGTTCTGCCATGTCGTCGAACGCCCGCTGCAGCACGACCGGGAACGGCGCGTCATCGACCCGGGTGAGCGCGGCAAGGGCCTGCCGGGACTCGTCGACCGCACGGCCGGCCGCGGCGGCGAGACGCCCCACCGTCATCGCGTCACCAGGGTGGGCCACCAGCCGGCGAGACTGCGCGGAGATGAAGGACAGCTCCTGGATGACCCCGTCGTGGAGGTCACGCGCCAGGCGCCGGCGGTCCTCGAGCACCGCGCTCTGGGCCCGGGCCTGCCAGTAGGTCGTGACCTCGCGTGCGGCGCCCACGAGCATGAACAGGTAGAAGCCGAGACGCAGAAGGTCACCGGTGTAGACGAACTCGCTGTAGAGCGACGGGAAGAGCAGGTAGTGGACCCGGGAGAACGCCGCGAGCACGCATCCGGCGGCGACCCAGCGCACGAGCGCGTCACCTGTCCGGTCCGACTGCCGGGCGAACGCGACAGCAGCCAATCCGTACAGCACGATCCCCAGACCCTGCACCGCCAGGACGACCGGATGGGCGACCAGGGACGGACGGGTGCCATCACCGGTGAGCGACGGATCGACGGCAGGCGGCAGGCGGTCCGCCCACACCCCGACCGCTGCGGCGGAGAATGCCACCACAAGGACGACCCCGACAGCCACCAGCGCCGCTGACCGGGAGCCGACCCGCCTGCGGACCGGCGTCCACGCGGCTGCCGCGAAGAGCACCGTCCCGAGCAGCCGCACCGCCAGCGGTGCCCAGTGGCTCAGCTCCCCACCCCGGTCAGGGGTCACGGCGTCAGGAACGGCGGTCATGACGAGGTTGGCCACTGCGACCACGCCGAGCGCGAGCATGAGGAGCAGCTCCTGAAGGCGCCCGTGCTGCGCGAAGCGTCCGTACACCAGGTAGAGGACGAGGAGGGCGACCATGGCGTTCGCGGTCTCCAGCATCAGGTGCAGCGCCGGTGCCCGGTAGGCGAAACCGAGGAAGGGGACCGTGACGACCGCGACGGTGAGCACCAGCGCCACGGCCGCCGTCCGCGCTGCGAGCAGCCCAGCCGGTCTGCGCCGTGCCCGGCGCGAGACCAGACGCCGGTACGCGTCCGTCACCGGTACATGTGAGGGGCGAGCACACCGATGTCGCGCAGGTTCCGGTACCGCTCGCCGTAGTCCAGGCCGTAGCCGACGACGAACTCCTCGCCGATGTCGAAGCCGACCCACTGGACCTCGACCTGCACCTTGGCCGCGGCGGGCTTGCGCAGCAGGGTGGCGATCCTCACCGACTCGGGCCCGCGGGAGCCCAGGTTGGCGCTCAGCCACGACAGCGTGAGGCCCGAGTCGATGATGTCCTCGACGATCAGGACGTGACGACCGGTGAGGTCGGTGTCCAGGTCCTTGAGGATGCGGACGACGCCGGAGGACTTGGTGCCCGAGCCGTAGCTGGACACCGCCATCCAGTCCATCGTGACGGGCACCGTCAGCGCCCGGGCCAGGTCGGCCATCACCATGACGGCGCCCTTCAGCACCCCGACGAGCAGCACCTCGGAGCCGGCGTAGAACTCGTCGATCTCGGCGGCCATCTCACGGAGCCGGGTCTGCACCTCCGCCTCGGTCAGCAGCACGCGTGCGAGGTCCGTCCCGGCGTCACGGGCGTCCATGGGAGTCCTCTCGAGGGGGGCTGTCACGAGCGATCCGAAGCCTGCCACAGCCGTCCTCCCCAGCGGTCCGCCGACCGGTGACCGACCCCGGCAGCGCGGTCGGTCCCTGGCCGCGGCGACGGGTGAGCAGGTCGTCCAGGGCCCGGGTGTGCGCCGCGGTCAGCGCCCGGGCGCCCGCCCTCGCGGCCAGCAGGCGCAGCACCCGGGAGCGGACCGCGACCGGCAGCGCGAGCAGGGGTGCCACGGGCACGTCCACCTCGACGGGCTCGCGGGTGTCCGCAGCGTGGGGAGCACCGGCACCGTCGACCTCGAGCAGGAGGGCCGTCTCCCGCTCCGCCCAGGCCCGCAGCGCCGCGTCGTCCTCGCGCAGCAGGTCGGCGCTGCGGGCGAGCGCGGTCACGGCGGCGTCGCCGAGGACGTCGCCGAGGACAGGCAGCAGCTCGTGGCGGACCCGGGCGCGCAGGTAGGCGGGGTCGGCGTTGCTCGGGTCGTGCCAGGGCAGCGCGAGGTCGGCCAGCTCGGGGCACGCGGCCCGCACCACGTCTCGCCGCAGGCCCAGCAGGGGGCGCACGAGCAGCCCGCGCCGCGGTGCCATGGCACCCAACGAGCGGGCCCCGGAGCCCCGGGCCAGGCCGAGCAGCACCTGCTCGGCCTGGTCGTCCAGGGTGTGCCCCAGCAGCACCAGCGCGGCGCCGTCCCGCTGCGCGGCGCCGGTCAGGGCGGCCAGGCGGGCCGTCCGGGCGGCCTCCTCGGGCCCGCCGACCCAGCCACCGGCGGCCGTGCGGGCCGGCCGGACGCGGACCACTCGGACGTCGTCGGCACCGAGGCGGGAGCAGGCGCGTGCGGCACGGACGGCCACGGGGGTGCTGCGGCGGTGCCAGCCGTGGTCCACGCACACGGCGTGGACCGAGAGCCCCATGCCGGTCCCGACGTGCAGGGTGGCCGCGAGCAGGGCCAGCGAGTCGGGCCCGCCGCTCACCCCGACCACCACCACGGCCCCACGCGGGACGGCGTGCAGGCGCAGCGCAGCGAGTACGGCGAGCTGGACCTGCCCACCAGGGCCGGCCCGCTCGGCGCGGCTCAGGCGTGGACCCGGGCCACCCACGTCGCCGGGTCCTGCAGCTCGGCCGCGCTGGGCAGGGTCTCCGGCCCGGTCCAGACCTGATTAAACCCGCCGGTGCCCACCCGGTCGCTGACCTGGCGCACGAACCGGGCGCCGTCGCGGTACTGGGCCGCCTTGGCGTCCAGGCCGAGCAGGCGACGGACCACCCGGTCCAGTGGACCCGTGCCGCCGCGACGGGCCTGGAACCGGGCCCGGATCTGGGCGACGCTCGGCACCACCGAGGGACCGACGGCGTCCATCACCACGTCCGCGTGGCCCTCCAGCAGCGACATGACCGCGGTCAGGGCGTCCAGGCGCTGCTTCTGCTCCGGCGTCTGCACCAGGTCCAGCAGACCGGAGCTCGCGGTGCCGGGGGGCGAGCCGTCGCCCGGGGTGGGTGCACGCAGGATCTCCGGCAGCCGTCCGAGCCCTTCCAGCAGCCGTTCCAGCGAGGACGCCGGGTCGGCGAGCATGTCCTCCAGCAGCTCCACCACCTGGGCGCGGAACCACCTGCCCAGCCACGGGTTGGCGCCGAACTGCACCCGGTGGGTCTCCTCGTGCAGGCACACCCACAGCCGGAAGTCCGAGGGCACGGCGCCGATGGCCTGCTCGACCTGCGCCACGTTAGGGGCCACCAGGAGCAGCCGGCCGCCGTCGGGGTCGAGCACGTCGTACTGGCCCAGCACCTTGGTGGCCATGAACGCGAGCAGGCCGCCGGTCTCGGCGGCGTTCACGGCGCGCGAGAGCGAGGTGACGGCGGCGGGGGTGCCGTCCCCGCCGCGCCGGGCGCCACGACGGCGCGTGGCCTGCCGCTTCTCGCGCTGGGACGTCAGCGCGGCGGAGATGACGGGGTCCATCAGATGGCCGAAGGACGCGGCGTTCGCCCGGGCCCAGCCGGCCCGGTCCACGACCAGGACGCGGCCGGCGTCGTCACCGGCCTCGAGCTCGGCGGTCTCGGCGACGGGATCCACGGCGAGGGCGGCGCACCCGCGCAGCTCCGCGACCAGCTCGTCGATCTCCGTCGACGTCATCGGCGGCCCGGGCGGGGCCAGCGCGGCCGCGGCGGCGCCCGCCGCGGCCCAGTCGACGACGGAGGCTGCTGCGGCGGGCATGGGGCGAGGGTAGGCCTCAGCAGCAGGCGGTCACCGCGGCGGCCACCCGGTCAGCGGCAGCACGACCGGCAGCCGTGCCACCGGCGGGCACCTGGTCCGACAGCAGGGCGAACGCGACCCCCCGGCCCGAGGCGGTGGTCGTCACCCCTGCCAGCGCCGTCGTCCCGGTCAGCGTCCCCGTCTTGGCCCGCACCACGCCACGGCCCGCGTCGCTGCGGTCCTCGTCGGTGAACCGCTCCGACAGGGTTCCCTCCAGACCGGCGACCGGCAGCAGCTGGGGCAGCAGCGCCAGGTCGTCACCGACGGGAGCGGCTGCCGCGGCGCCCAGCAGGGCGGTGAGCGCGCCGGCAGTGGAGGAGCTGCCGTCGGTGAGGCCGCTGCCGTCCACCAGCACGGTCGGGCCGAGGTCGACGCCGAGGTCCTGCTCGACCACGCCGACGACCGTCGCAGCGGCGGCCGGGAACGCCGTCGGCGCCCCGAGCTCGGCGGCCACCAGGGCCGCGACCGAGTCCGCGACGGTGTTGTCGCTGGTGAGGAGCAGGTGGGCGAGCACGTCGGCCACGGGGGCGGAGCTCGCCTGCGCCACGACGGCGGTCCGGGTGACGGGCTCGGTGGACACCGCGACCCCGCCGACGCCCGGCGCCCCGTCGCCGAGCGCCTCCTGCAGGGCGGTGCCGAGCGCCGTGGCGAACGCGGCCCCGGCCGTCGTCGCCGGCACGGCGTCGCGGCCCCGGCCACCGCCCAGGTCGCCGCCGTCGACGGCCAGCGAGGAGGGCGGGGAGGCGAAGAAGGTGTCCGCGGGGGCCCGGCCGGGTGCCGGCCCCTCGCCGAGCAAGGAGTCGTCGACGACCACGTCGACCGCGTCCACCACCCCGGGGACCAGGAGCGGGTCCTGCCCGGCCGTGGCGGCGGCCACCGCGCTGCGGGCGAGGTCGAGCAGGCCGACCCTGCCCACGGTGGCCTCGGGGTCGCCCTCACCGGCGGCGAGCAGCAGGTCCCCCCCGCCTACGAGGACCATCGCGGGCCGACTGCCGGCGCGGCTGTCGCCCGTCTGCCAGCCGACCTCCGTCAGCAGCCGGTGATCCGCCCCGAGCACCCGCAACGCCGCGGCGGCGGTCACGAGCTTGGTGGCGGAGGCGGGCTCGACGGGCTCGGCGGAACGGCTCTGCGCGATCTCGGCCCCTGTGGCCAGGTCGCGGACGCTCAGGGCGGGCGAGGGTCCCAGCGCGGGGTCGGCCAGCAGGGGTGCGACGACCTCGGCCAGGGCGCGGGCGTCCACCGGCGCGGGGGCGGCCGGGTCCACCGCCGCCCGCTGCTCGACGGCCGGGCCCGGCACGGCCGGTGGGGTGAGCGAGGGCTCCGGCGGCGGAGGCGCCGGGGCCGGCGCGGGGGCCCGGGCGGTCAGCGGTCCGGGCGCCAGGTCCGCCGCGTCTGCCCACACCCAGCCCCCGACGAGCAGGGTCAGGACCGTGACGCTGGACACACCGAGGCCGGCAGCACGTCGTCGCATTCCCCGCCGCCCCTCCACCTGCGCCACACTGGGTTCGCCCGGCCTCGTCGTCAGAGGACCCGGGACCGTCCCGGCTGCCTGCCGCCCGACCCTACGGGAGCCTCGGCAGCAGGTCCGGCAGCCGCAGAGAAGGGGTCCGTGCCGCAGATGGAGTTCGACGTCACCGTCGAGGTGCCCAAGGGGCAGCGCAACAAGTACGAGGTCGACCACGCGACGGGACGCATCCGGCTGGACCGCATGCTGTTCACCGCCACGCGCTACCCGGCCGACTACGGCTACATCGAAGGCACTCTCGGTGAGGACAGCGACCCGCTGGACGCCCTGGTCCTGCTGGACGAGCCCACGTTCCCCGGCTGCCTGATCGCCTGCCGCGCCATCGGCATGTTCCGGATGCGCGACGAGGCCGGCGGCGACGACAAGGTCCTGTGCGTGTCCGCCAACGACGTCCGCATGGCCCACATCCGGGAGCTGACGGACGTCGCGGACTTCCACCGCCTGGAGATCCAGCACTTCTTCGAGACCTACAAGGACCTCGAGCCCGGCAAGAGCGTCGAGGGGGCCCACTGGGCCGGTCGCGAGCAGGCCGAGCGCGAGATCAACCGCTCTGTCATCCGTGCTCGCGAGGCCGGGTACTCCACCTCGCACTGAGCACCGGTGCGTCAGCGCATTCGGCGACACGCCCACGGCCTCGTACCCGTTCGCACGGGTGCGGGGCTTTCGTCGCCTCAGGGTGCTCACTCGATCACGTCGGGTGAGAAATGGTCGCGAACCGGTCACGATCCCGCCCATTCCTCGGCACCGGCTGGACGCACGCACCCCCCACCACCATAAAATGATGCGTTCCCGCCAACTGCTGTTGGTTCCAGCGCATCCAGCCGGCCGGTTCTCGGCTGGTCCTGGTGTGACGACGCCCAGGAGACCGATGCCCCCCGACGACCACGACCCGACTGCTGCGGAGCACCCGCGCGAAGCGGTCCGTGAGAGCGGGCAGGCCATCCTCCGCGCCATCGACGTCCTCACCTTCGTGTCGTCGTCCTCCGAGCGGACCGCGCCCGGCGTCGTGGACGTGGCGAGAGCACTGGGCCGTGAGAAGTCGGTGGTGTCCCGGCAGCTGCGGGTCCTCGCCGACACCGGGCTGCTGCGGCGGGAGCCCGTCGGGCTGGGCTACCGGATCGGGCCGCGGCTGTTCACCATCGCCGCGCACGCCCACGACCCCGTGCTGACCGAGCACGCCCGCGCACTCGTCGACGACCTGAGCGTGCGGCTGCGCGAGCGCATCGACGTCCTGGTCCGCGACGGAGGCAGCGTGGTGACCATCGCCACCGCGGCACCGTCGACGCCGCTGCAGGCGATCGGCCGGGTCGGTTACAGCTACGGCCTGCTGGCCACGGCCGCCGGGCGCTGCTTCTGCGTCGACCTCCCCGACGAGGACGTCCTGGCCCTGCACGCACGCTACGGCGCGGCGGGCCTCGGCCCCGGTGCGCCCGGTGACGCCACCGAGGTGCTGGCTAGGGTCCGCCGCGCCGGCAGCGACGGCTGGGCCCGTGCCGATGAGGAGATCGACCGCAGCCTGTCGGCGATCGCCGTGCCCGTGCGCGGCGCCGACGGCAGCGTCGTGGCGGCGGTCTCGGCGGCAGGCCCGACGGAGCGGCTCGGCGAGAACGTCGCCGACCTGACGGCCGGGCTGCGCGACGCCGCCCGGTCGCTGGGCGCACGCGTCGGCGGCCCCGTCGCCGAGGAGGTCCTGCTGTGAGCGACCTTCCCGGCTTCCTCGCCTCCCGCTACGACGACCTGCTCGAGCTGTTCCTGCAGCACATCCAGCTCGTGCTGGTGCCCGTCGTGATCGCGACACTGCTCGCGGTCGGCCTCGCCCTGCTGGTCGAGGGCAACCCGATCGCCCGCGAGATCGTCACCACGGTGTCGGCGACCAGCCTGACCATCCCGTCGCTGGCGCTGTTCGTGCTCCTCATCCCGCTCGTGGGCCTGGGCTCGACCGCCGCCTACATCGGCCTGACGATCTACGCGGTCTACCCGATCTTCGTCAACGCCGTCACGGGTCTGGGCACCGTGGACCGCAACGTGCTGGAGTCCGCCCGCGGCATGGGCATGAGCGGGACCCAACGGGTGGTGCGCACGAAGCTGCCGCTGGCGTGGCCGGTCATCCTCGGCGGTATCAGGACCACGACCACCGTCCTCACCTCGCTCGCGGTCGCCGCCGCCTACGTCCAGGCCGGCGGGTTCGGTGAGCTCCTGTTCTCCGGCATCAGCCGCTTCGGCGGCACGAACGCCCTGGCCAGCGTCATCGTCGGCATCGCCGGCACGGTCGTGGTGGCCCTGGTCCTCGAGGCCGCCTTCTCCGTCGTCCAACGCCTCACCGTCCCCAGGGGGATCCGTGCCTGAGCCCACCACCATGACCGCACGCCCGATGATCGAGCTGCAGCAGGTCACCAAGCGCTTCCCCGGCCAGGCCGAGCCTGCGGTCAAGGCGCTGGACCTGTCGGTGCCCGAGGGCGAGATCGTCATGCTCATCGGCCCCTCCGGCTGCGGCAAGACGACGACGCTGAAGATGATGAACCGCCTCATCGAGCCCAGCAGCGGCCGCATCGTCATCGACGGCGAGGACGTCACCGACGTCGACGTCGACCAGCTGCGTCGCACCATCGGCTACGTCATCCAGCAGGTCGGGCTGTTCCCCCACTGGACCATCGGCGCCAACATCGCGACGGTGCCGAAGATGCTCGGCTGGGACAAGAAGCGGACCACCGCCCGGGTCGACGAGCTGCTGGCCCTGGTCGGCCTGGAGCCCAAGGACTACCGGGACCGCTACCCCAAGGAGCTGTCCGGCGGGCAGCAGCAGCGGATCGGCGTCGCGCGCGGCCTGGCCGCCGACCCCGCGGTGATGCTGATGGACGAGCCGTTCGGCGCCATCGACCCCGTCACCCGCGACCGGCTGCAGGATGAGTTCCTCGCCCTGCAGGAGCAGGTCAAGAAAACCATCTGCTTCGTCACCCACGACCTGACCGAGGCCGTCAAGCTGGGCGACCGGATCGCGGTGTTCGGCCAGGGCGGACGACTGCACCAGCTCGACGTCCCGGCGAAGGTCCTCAGCGAACCCGCCGACGACTTCGTCGCCGAGTTCGTCGGCGGCGGTGCCGCCGTGCGCCGGCTGGCGCTGGTGACCCTGGACGACATGCCCCTGCGCGACGTCCTCAAGGCCGGTGCTGGCCGCGTGACCCGCGGCGACCTGGTGGCCGAGGTCGACGGCAGCGGCAAGCCGAGGCGCTGGGCGTCGGTGCCCGGGCACGAGGGCCGTGACATCCCGCTGATCTACGTCGACAAGGACGCCAGCCTGCACACCGCGGTCGATGAGATGCTCACCCACCACGTCCCCGTGGTCGCGGTCGTCGACGGCGCCCGCCGCCTGGTCGGGGCGCTGCGCTGGGAGGACCTGGTCAACTCCCGCGACGAGGTCGTGGCGACCGGTGGCGCAGGCTCCAGCGCCACGGGCTCAGCGGCAGGCGCATGAGCCTCGCCACCCCGGGCTCGGCCGGGGTGAACGAGCCCGAGTCCGCAGCCGCGACCGCCGAGCGGCACGGGGTCGCCGCGGCCGAGGACGCCCGGGCCGCCCGTCGGACCGGCATCCGATCGGCTCTCGAGCTCGTCATCTCCCCCGTCGTCGCGATCGTCGGCGTGGTCGTCGCGGTGTCGGTCATGAACGGAGACCTCGACGAGATCGAGGCCCGTGCGCTGGCCACCGACGAGGTGCTGCGCCGCGTCGTGCAGCACCTGGACATGTCGGTGCGGGCCGTCGTCCTGATCATCCTCATCGCCGTCCCGCTGGGCGTGCTGTTCTCACGGCCGGCGTTCGCGCGCGTCCGGGGCGGGCTCGTCTCGTTCCTGACCTTCGCGCAGGCCCTGCCCCCGCTGGGCGTCATGTTCCTGCTGCCCAGCTTCATGGGCTTCGGGCTGCGGACCGCGGTGACGGCCATCGTCATCGCCGCCGTCCTGCCTGTGCTGCGCAACGTGCTGGTCGGCCTGGACCGGGTGGACCGCAGCCTGATCGAGGCCAGCCGCGGCATGGGCATGTCCAACCTGCAGACCCTGCTCAAGGTCGAGCTGCCGCTCGCGGTGCCCGTCATCCTCACCGGCATCCGGGTGTCGCTCGTGCTGGCAGTCGGGGCGGCCGTGTTCGGCGCGTTCATCAACGCCGGCGGTCTGGGCTACCTGATCGACACCGGCCAGAAGCTGGCCCGCGGCGACGTCACGCTCGTCGGCGCCCTGCTGGTCGCCTCGCTCGCGCTCACCGTCGACTGGCTGTCCGCCGTCGCGCAGCGCGTCCTCCGCCCCCGGGGCATCTGACCCCGGTCGCACCACATCTGCACCTGCACCTGCACCCGATCTGCACCGAACCCCGACCTGGAAGCGAGCACCCACGTGAGCAGAGGCACCCTGACCATCACCACGACCGCAACGGCGGCACTCTTCGGCCTGGCGGCCTGCGGCGGCTCGACGGGCGGCGGCGACGGCGAGCTCTCCGGTGCGTCCATCTCCGTCGGCGGCAAGGACTTCACCGAGCAGCTCGTCCTGTGCGAGATGTCTGTCATCGCGCTCGAGGACGCCGGCGCCGACGTGAGCAACAGCTGCAACCTGCAGGGCACGGTGGCCGCGCGCGAGGCGCTGCTCGCGGGCGAGATCGACACCTACTGGGAGTACACCGGCACCGGCTGGATCACCCACCTGGGCAACGCCGAGCCGATCCAGGACTCCGACGAGCAGTTCACCGCGGTCGCCGAAGCCGACCTGGAGGAGAACCAGATCGAGTGGCTGCCTTACGCCCCGTTCAACAACACCTACGCGCTGGCGGCCAACCAGGCCACCATCGAGGAGACCGGCTTCGAGACGGTCAGCGACCTGGCCGAGGCCAACAACGCCGGCGAGCCGATCAACATCTGCGTCGAGTCCGAGTTCGCCGTCCGTAACGACGGCCTGCCCGGCCTCCAGGAGGCCTACGGCACGACGTTCACCCCCGACCAGATCAGCGAGCTGGCGACGGGCGCGATCTACTCCGCGACCGGTGGCGACGAGTGCCAGTTCGGCGAGGTCTTCATCACCGACGGCCGCATCGTCGAGCAGGACCTGACCGTCCTCGAGGACGACCAGGCCTTCTTCCCGATCTACAACCCGTCGCCCAACGTCCGCGCCGAGCTGCTCGAGGAGTACCCGGCGATCGCCGACGTGTTCGCACCGATCGCCGAGGCCCTGGACAACGACACCATGACCGCGCTCAACGCCCAGGTCGACGTCGACGGCGAGACCCCGGACGCTGTCGCACGGGAGTGGCTGGAGTCCGAGGGCCTGATCGGCTGAGCAGCACCACCGGCACCAGCAGTACCACCAGCACCAGCACCAGCACCTGGGCACGCCTGAGGGCGGCGGTCAGGTCGTGCCGCCCCCGAGGGTGGTGACGACCCGGACGCCGCCCTCGAGCGTGCGGTGCACCGGGCAGCGGTCGGCGATGCGGAGCAGGGCCTCGCGCTGGGCGTCCGTCAGGTCCCCCTCCAGGCTGATCTCACAGACGAACCGGCGCATGCAGTCCTCGCCGCCGTCCACGCACACGCTCAGGTCGTCGGCGTGGACCTGCTCCTGCTGCAGCACGACGCTGACCCGCTCCAGCGGGATCCGTTTGCGGGTGGCGTACATCCGCAGCGTCATGGCCGTGCACGCACCCAGGCCCGCGAGCAGGTGGTCGTACGGCGTGGGACCGGTGTCGGTGCCGCCCGGCACGTCGGGGGGCTCGTCGACCAGCCAGGTGTGGCGGCCCGCGGTGACCTGCTGGGTGAACGGGCCTGTCCCGGTCTCGCGGACCAGCACGGTCCCGTCCGCGACGCCGCCCGACGTGCCCCCCTCCGCGACGGCAGGCTCGGCGGGCTCCGGCAGGTAGTGCGAGGCCCAGGCGACGATGACGTCGGCGGCGTAGCGGGAGTCCTCGGGGCGGCTGAGCAGGTGGTCGGCGCCGTCGAGGGCGACGAAGGACTTGGGGTGGCGGGCGAGGTCGAACAGCTCGCGGGCGTCCTCGACGCCGACGACCTCGTCGAGCGGGGCGTGCAGCACCAGCAGCGCGGCGTCCAGCGAGGCGATGCGCTCACGCTGGTCCTGACCGCCCAGGTCGTCCAGCAGGGACTGCCGCACCGTGAACGACCGGCCGCCGATGCTCACGCGCGCCTGGGCAGCGGTCGCGAGGTCCGCCGCAGCGCCCTCGAGCAGGTGGACGGCGTGCTGGGGGTGGGCCGGCGCGTTGACGGTGGCGACGGCGGTCACCTCGGGCACCCGGCCGGCGGCGGCCACCACGGCCGCACCGCCGAGGGAGTGTCCGACCAGCAGTGACGGCGCCCGCCCCTGCCCGCGCAGGTGGTCGGCGGCCGCGACCAGGTTGGCGACGTCGGAGGTGAAGGTCGCGTCGGCGAAGTCCCCGCCGGACTCGCCGAGCCCGGTGAAGTCGTAACGGAGGACGCCGATGCCCCGCCCGGCGAGCGCCCTCGCGATCCGCGACGCGGCATGGGAGTCCTTGCTGCACGTGAAGCAGTGCGCGAAGACCGCCCAGGCGCGGGCCGGCCCGTCGGGCAGGTCGACCACACCGGACAGCCCACCCCCGTGCACGCCGGTGAAGCGGACGTCCTCCTGCGCCACCACCCGGCTCAGTCCTCGCGCGCGGTGCGGGGCTCGCCCGCGGCGACGTGGCTGGTGCTGCCGGCCCTGTCGGTGCTGCCGGCCCTGTCGGTGCTGCCGGCCCTGTCGGTGCTGCCGGACCCGACGGTCTCAGTGGTGGCGGGCTCCGAGGCGGCCTGCTCCGCAGCGGCCAGCTCGGCGGCGGCGCGCTCGTTCGCGACGTACACCTCTGGGCTCTCCCGACGGCGTGCGGACAGCAGGAACCACAGCCCGACCGGGAGCAGCGCCATGCACATGTACTGGGCCCCCGTGAAGCCGTAGAGGGTCGGGTCGTAGGCTCGCAGGAAGTCGGAGCCGAACCGGCTGACCGCGTAGCCGATGCTGAAGATGCCCGCGAGGGTCCCTGCACCCTGCCGCCCGCTCCGGTCGGCGAGCAGGAGCGCCACCAGGACGAGCCCGACGCACAGGAACTCCACGACCGGCAGGGCCCAGTAGGTCTCGCCGACCACGAGCGGGCCCTCGATGGTGTCGCCCGGGGTGCCCTGGTAGGTGATGCCGAGCGGGAACGACGTGGTGCCTCCCAGGTGCTCACCGACGGCGTAGCAGCCGATCCGGCCGAACATCAGGCCGATCGCCAGCCCGATCGAGGCTCCGTCGATCATGTGCCAGCGCTGCTTCTTGGACAGGTTCCGGACAACGTACGGCGCCACCAGCAGCGCGAGGACGAACCCGCCCGAGAACTGAAGACCGCCGTCCCAGACCGCGATGACGTCGATCGGGGAGCTGATCCGGTCGAGGTTGGTGAGCACCCACAGCAGGCGGGCCCCGAGGACCCCCGCCAGGACGAGACCGATGACGATCCGCTCGGTGTCGTCGACGGAGATGCCGAGCCGGGCGTTGCGGCGGCTGGCGACGTACCCGCCGAGCAGGACGCCTGCGGCGACGCAGAGCCCGAAGACCTGGATCGTCAGCGGCCCGACCGAGATTGTCGGGAACGGGACGTAGGGGATGCCTGCGGGCACGACCAGTGGGCTCACGACCTCACGGTAGCCGCCGGGGGGTGCCCCGCCCGCGCCGCTCGGGCGGCCAGACGTCTGAGCAGCAGCTGGTGGACGGTGATCACCATGGCCAGCCACCCGGCCCCCAGGGCCCACGCCACGACCACGTCGGTGAGCCAGTGGTGGCCGAGGTAGACCCGCGACAACCCCATCAGCACGGCGTGCACGACGGCGAGCGCACCGACCAGCACGCCCATCCGGACCGAGCGGGTGTGCAGCAGCACGACGTAGGCGATGACACCGGCGATCACGACGGCGTTGAGGGCGTGCCCGCTCGGGAAGGCCGGTGACGTCTCGTACGGCGGCACGGCCAGCTCGAGCGCGGGCCGGTCCCGGGCGACGACGACCTTGCCGACCGCGGTCAACATCAAGGACCCCGCCGCAGCCAGCACCATCAGCACGACCGGCGTCCAGGAGCGCCACAGCAGTGCGAGCCCGATGACCAGCAGCGCTGTCAGGATCGGCGCCCAGAAGATGCCCCCGAGGTGGGTGTAGCCGCTGACGAAGGAGTCCAGGCCCGGGCTGCGCCAGGACAGGGCGCTGTCCAGCGTCGGCTGGTCGAGCGCGGCGAGGTCGTCGGACTCCTGGACACTGTAGTACACCGCGGCGCTGGCCGCGACCGCCAGGGCGAGAACACCACCGCCGAGGGCCAGCAGGAGCAGCAGCGACCACTGGGCCCGCAGGACCGCGACCACGCGGTCCCAGCCGGCGGCGGTCTCGGAGGCGGTGGGGAGCCGGATGTCATGACGCACCGCGTCATCGTCTCAGCGGGCGGGTGCCCGGGCGCGCGGTCGCGGGCGCGGGCAGCGTCACGGCCGCGGGGCACGGGCCGGCGGGGTGCCTAGAAGGGCCACCGGTCGAGCAGGGCCGCGCCGAAGACAGCGAACACGCTGAACCGGAGCAGCCGCCCGACGAACGCCGCGGCGAGGAACAGCAGGTAGGGCACGCGGGCCGCTCCCGCGACCAGGCCGGCGACATCGAACACGGGGTTGGGCACGGCGCTGAGCACGGCGAGGCCCCAGAACGCCGACCGGCGGTGGGCGGCGAGGCGCTGCAGCCTTCGCACGGCCGACCCGGCTCGCCCCTGCACGGGCAGGACGGCCCGGCCCTGGCTGCCCACCCACCACCCGGTCGACTCCCCCAGGGCCGACCCGGCGGCGGCGAGCACGGCGATCAGCATCGGGTGCTCCACGGCCACCATGAGCTGGATCACGACGGGGTTGTAGGGCACGGGGACGGCGAGGGTGGCGTTGGTGAGCAGGGCCAGCACGAACGCGCCCGGGTAGGCCCAGTCCTCCACCGATGCGATCCAGCGCTGCGCGGCGTCGGTTCCCAGCAGGGCGTAGGCGGCGACGTTGAGGACCACGACGGCCAGGACCGCCGCGACCGCTCGCAGCCGTGCCCTGCTGCGGCGGGCGGGCGCCGCCGCGACGGCGTCGCTCACCCGCTGAGGGTAGGCGCGGCCAGAGCGCGTTCCGCCTCCAGCAGCGACCGCTTGACCGCGAGACCCCACCGGTAGCCCGCGAGCGAGCCGTCGGAGCGGACGACCCGGTGGCACGGCACCACGAGAGCGACCGGGTTGGTGGCGCAGGCGCGGGCGACGGCGCGGACCGAGGTCGGGCTGCCGATGGCCTGCGCGACGTCGGTGTAGCTGCTGGTGCTGCCCGCCGGGATCTGCTGCAGCGCCCGCCAGACGCGCGCCTGGAACGCGGTCCCGGCCATGTCGAGCGGCAGGTCCGCCACGGGCTGCTCACCGCGGGCCAGCGCCTGGACCGCGGCGGTGACGTGGACCAGGCCGGCGTCGTCGCGGACCAGGACGGCGTGGGGCAGCTCCGCACGGACCTGCTCCAGCACGGGTCCGGGGGACGCGGCCGTGGCGTCCCCGTCGATGCGGACCGCGCAGATACCGTCGGGGCTCACCACCACGAGGACCACCCCGAGGACCGTGTCGACGGCGCTCCACTGCAGCCGCCGCCCCCTCGCACCGCCCGCGTACTCCGCAGGGCTCATCCCCAGCCGGCGGCCGGCCTCCTCGTAGAACCCCCGTGCCGAGCCGTACCCGGCCTCCCAGACCGCGTCGGTCACGGTCCCCGCACCACGCAGCACCTCGCGGGCACGCCCGGTCCGGACGGCCCGGCCGTACTGCAGCGGCGTGACCTGCAGCACGACGGCGAACGCGCGGTGCAGCTGGCGGGCGGAGCAGTGGGCCGCGGAGGCGAGGTCGTCGGCGGCCACCGGGCCACCCGCGTCGTCGATCACGCGGCACGCTGCTGCGACGCGGCCGCGGTCCGGTGCAGCGGCGCGCTCCGAGGTTCCCTGGTGCTGGCTGCCGGCCGTCCGCACGTCGTCGTTCACGAGGGGGACGCTAGCCCCGCACGGCGACCGCAGACCTCCCGATCTTCGCCGTGACCGGGGGTGGCCCGCGAACGTCCGGGCCGTGGCCGACGCCGCCGCAGGGTCGAGCCGGACGGCGGCTTGACGGCAGCCCCCCGCGACCGTCCAATGGACAGCACCCTCCCCCTCACCCCTGGACACCTCCGCACCATGACCGAGACAGTGCCCGGCCGTCCCGCCCCGACGTCAGCCTCGGCGCGGCGTACCGTCGACCTCCTGGCCACCCGCCGCCGACACCTGCTGGGCCTGCTCTACGACCAGGCCACGACCGACCGCCTCGCCGACGCGCTGTCCCGTCTGCTCGCCGCCACGACGCGCCCCGCACCGACGCGTCCGCTCGACGAGACCGACGCGTGGCTGATCGCCTACCCCGACCACGTGGGCGACCGCACCGGTTCCCGGTCCCCGCTGATGACCCTTGCCGACCTCGTGGACGCGCACCTGTCGCACGCGATCGCCGGGGTCCACACCCTCCCGCTGCACCCGTCGAGCTCCGACGGCGGCTTCTCGGTGATGGACCACTCCGTCGTCGACCCCGCCTACGGCACCGCTGCAGACCTGCGGCGGCTGGCCTCGGGCGGCACCTGGGTCGCCGACGCCGTGGTCAACCACGTCTCGGCGGAGGGGACCTGGTTCCGGCGGTGGCTGGCGGGAGAGAAGGCCTACGAGGGCTTCTTCCGTACGCTGGACGTCGGCACCGACACCAGCGCGGTCGTCCGACCCCGGACCAGCCCGCTCCGCACCGAGTTCACCCTGGCCGACGGCACGACGGCAGGGGTGTGGACGACCTTCTCCGCCGACCAGGTCGACCTGGACTGGAGCGAGCCCCGCGTGCTGCTCGCGATGGTCCAGGTGCTGCTGGACTACGTCGGCCTCGGTGCTCGTGCGATCCGGCTCGACGCGATCGGCTTCGCGTGGAAGGACGCCAGCGGTCCGTCCCTCAACCTGCCGGCGACGCACCACCTGGTGCAGCTGTTGCGCGCCTGCCTCGACGCCGTCGACCCGGGGCTGGTGCTGGTCACCGAGACCAACGTGCCCCACCACGAGAACGTCGCCTACCTGGGCCTGGACGGCGAGCGGGAGGCCCAGGCGGTCTACCAGTTCGCGCTGCCCCCACTGACGCTCCACGCCTTCGTCACCGGTGACGCGACCCCGCTCAAGCAGTGGGCGCGGTCGTTGTGGTTCGCCGGCCCGGGTCGGACGTACCTCAACTTCCTGGCCAGCCACGACGGCGTCGGCGTGCGGGCCGTCGAGGGCCTGCTGGCGCCGGAGGACGTCGACCGCCTCGTCGAGGTCACGCAGGCGGCCGGCGGCGTGGTGAACGCGCGGACGTCGTCCGACGGCACCTCCCGGCCCTACGAGCTCGCCGTCTCGTGGGCCGACCTGATGGCGACCGGCCAGGACGCCGACGACGCGATGCGGCGGCACCTGTCCAGCCACGCGCTCGCGCTGGCGCTGCGCGGGCTGCCGCTGCTGTACCTCAACTCCCTGGTCGCCGCCGCCAACGACGCCGACACCTACGCCCGGACCGGTCACGCACGCGACCTTAACCGGCGCCGGTGGGATGCCAGCGACCTCGACCGCCGGCTCGCCACCCCGGGGTCCCGGGAGTCGACCGCCCTGTCGGGCATAAGCGCGATGCTCCACGTGCGACGGGCGCACGCGGCGTTCTCGCCCGAGGCCGCCCAGCTGGTGCACGGCGAGCACCCCGCGCTCGTCGTGGTCGAACGGGTCCCGGCGGAGGGCTGCCGGGCGGCCGTGGCGGTGAACGTCTCCGGCTCACCCGTGCCCCTCGAGCTTCCGGGAGGCTGCTGGGCCCGCATCGACGCGGGGGCCGACCTGCCGGGCTCGGCCGCCGGGGACGGCGACGTGCTCGAGCCCTACGAGAACGCGTGGTTCGTCGAGGCCAGTTGACCCCAGCCGCAGGGTCCGCGGCAACGACGGCGGCACGGTCACGGCCCCTGGGCAGGACGGCGCGACCACGCGGGCTGCTCCGGCGGCTCCCCTCCCCCGTCGGGCCCTACCACCCCCGGACAGGAGGCCCACCCGGCAGCGGCCGCGCCGTCCGTCGACCGAACGGCCGCCATCGGCCACCTCGGTGGTGACGTCGTCGCGGACTGGCCGGTCGGGGTGGTCCAGCCAGCGGCAGCCTGTGGACGGCCTCCTCCTCACCAGAGGCGGCCGGACTCCAGCAGCGCGGCAGGCAGGCCCGCCACCAGGGCGAGCAGCCCCACCCGGGCCTGGACGTGGTCCAGCAGGTGGTGCCGGTGACCGCCGCACCCGGGGACCCAGCCCAGGTCGTCGGCGACCTGCAGCACCCGCTCGCCGTCCAGGACGAGTGCCCGCAGGACCGTGAGCCGCCCCTCGTCCGCCTCGACCAGGTCGGGGCGGGCGTACAGGTGGTCCGCCGCGGCCGCCTCCATCACCGCCGAGCCCACGTGGGCCGGCGCCGGGACGGCGTCGCAGGCCAGCGCGTCCGCCAGGTCGGCGACCTGCGGGCGGGGTCCGACGTCGGCGACGGACACCTCGGCGTGCACGAGCCTGGACGCGACGACCGCCGCCGCCTCCACCGACACGTGCCAGGCCGCCCCGACGCACGTCTCGACGCAGTCCGCGAGCCTGCCCGGCCCGGGTGGCCAGTCCAGCAGGTGGCCGAGGCCGGCAGCGGTGGCCGAGACCGCGAGCGCGGCGTCGGAGACCAGGTCGGCGGTCCCCAGCGCGGCACAGCAGGCAGGGGTACCCCAGCGGTGCAGGGCCACGACGGCGTCGAGCGCGGAGTCGCCCTGCCACTCCAGCCGCTGGAACCCCAGGCCCCTCGGGTCGAGCACCCGGACGGCGTCGTCGTCACCGACCGGCACGCCGAGGACGGCCTCGACCCGCGCGCGGTCGGCGTCGTCCACCCCCGCACGCAGCGGTCCTGTCCGGCTGCCTCGCTGCACGGGCTCACCATGGCAGAGGGGCACTCCCGCACGTGTCCGGTTGGTCGGGAGGGTGCACCAGGGTGCAGGGTGCTGCGCATGGCCGCCGTCCCGACCCATCCGATGCTCGCCCGCCTGCAGCAGGTCCACGCCGACCTGGCCGACGACGCCGGGGGCGAGGTCCGCTCGAGCGTCCCGCAGATCGCCGAGGCCGATCCGGACCGCTTCGGACTGGTGCTGGCGACCGCGGACGGGCACGTCCACGCCGTGGGCGACACCGACCACCGATTCACGATCCAGTCCGCGTGCAAGCCGTTCGTGTATGCCCTCGCGCTCGCCGACGCCGGCGAGGAGGCCGTCTTCGCCGCCGTCGGGGTCGAGCCGACGGGAGAGCCGTTCAACGCGCTGGTGCTCGAGTCCGAGACCGGCCGGCCGCCGAACCCGATGGTCAACGCCGGTGCCATCCTCACCGCCTGCCTGGTCGCCGGCGACACCGCACGGGAGCGCAAGGACCGGATCCGGGCGGGCCTGTCGGCGTTCGCCGGACGCGAGCTGGACGACGACGAGGCCGTGAGCGAGTCCGAGAAGGGCGCCGGCGCCCGGAACCGCGCCCTCGCCTGGCTGATGGTCGACAACGGGACCCTGCCCTACGACGTCGAGGACGCCCTGGACGTCTACCTGTTCGCCTGCTCGCTGCTGGTGGACGCGCGTGACCTCGCCGTCATGGGCGCCACCCTCGCCGCGGCTGGGCGGAACCCCGTCACCGGTGAGCAGGCCCTCGACCCCACCCTGGTGCCGACGGTCCTCAGCGTCATGGGTACCTGCGGGATGTACGACGGTGCCGGGTCGTGGTTGGTGAAGGTCGGCCTGCCGGCCAAGTCAGGGGTGGCCGGCGGAATGGTCGCGGTGCAGCCCGGTCAGCTGGCGATCGGCGCCTACAGCCCGCGCCTGGACGAGCACGGCAACAGCGTGCGAGGCCGAGCGGCGTGCGCACGGCTCTCCACGGAGCTCGGCATGCACGAGTTCCGCCCCGAGGGACGCGGCATCCCCGTCTCCGAATGGGTGGAGGGACCGCAGGCCCGCTCCGGGGTCGAGCGCGACACCGCCGCCCAGGCACTGCTGGAGAACCACGCGGACCGTTTGCACCTCGTCCGGCTGCAGGGCCCACTCACCCTGCGCATCGCCGACAGCGCCTGCACGACGTTCTTCCGAGCCGCCGAGGCCTGGGACGGGCCGCACTGGCTCACCGTCGACATGTCCCTGATCGGCTGGATGCACGCACCGGCGGTCGAGCTGTTCGAGGACGCGGTCGCGTCGCTGTCAGAGGTGGACGTGTACGTCCGGATCGTCGACCGCGACCGCTCCGACCAGCCCGCGTGGGAGGGCCAGGTCACGAAGGAGTCGGTGCAGGACGTCCGCGAGGCGCTGCGGGCCGACGAGGACGACCTGCTCGCGCGGTTCGGCCGAGACTAGGCGTCACACACGGGCGATGACGGCGATGTCCTCGTGGAACTGGGCCGCCTGCTCCGGCGACACCGTGGCCCTGGTGGACCCCACGGCGTCGAGGTAGTCCTGCGTCGACGGGAACCGCCGGACCGCGTCGGCCTCGGCGCCGGGCTCCGGGCCGCTGTCGTGCAGGGCCCGTTCGAAGGCACGCTGGGACGCCTTGCGTGCGGCGTACTCGATGTCGGCGGGCGAGAAGCCCCGGCTCTCGGCCACCACGGCGTCCAGGTCCAGCCCGGCCTGCGCCGCCGGGGGGACGTAGCGCGCCCAGATCGAGCCGCGGGCGGCGTCGTCCGGCAGCCCGATGGGGATCACGTAGTCGAACCGGCCGTGGCGCAGCAGCGCCTCGTCGAGGGCGCGGACGAAGTTGGTGGCGCACACGAGCAGCCGACCCTCCTGCTCCCGGAAGGCGGGGATCGTCTTGAGCAGCTCGTTGGTCACGCCCTGCAGCGGTGACGGCGGCTCGCCCGAACGCCTGGCCGCGATCTCCTCGACCTCGTCGATGAACACCACGACGTGCTCCAGCTCCGAGACACGCTGGAACGTCTCCCGGAGAGCGGCGGCGAGGCCGTGGGCGTCGGCCGCGAGCCGGGAGGGGAAGATCTCGACGAACGGCCACTCCAGCCGGCTGGCGATGGCCTTGGCGAAGGTGGTCTTGCCGGTGCCGGGCGGCCCGAACAGCACGACCGCCCGCGGCGGCACCACGCCCATCTCTTCCGCCAGCTCAGGCTGGGCGAGGGGCATGACGAGGCGACGTTCGAGGACGTCCTTCTCGTGCGTCATGCCGCCGATGGAGTCCCAGAGCCCGTGCGACAGCAGCCGTCCCCCGAGCTCGGCCAGGGACTCGCGCTCCTTGAGCTGGACCGGCAGCTCGCGCTCCAGGTAGCGCAGGTGCTTCTTCTCTTCGAAGCCCCGTCCCAGGAAGGCCTCGTCGCCCTCGACGTCCTCGGGCAGAAGGACCGACAGGGTCGACAGCCCCGCCGGGGCCATGGCGGCCTCCAGCGCCCCCAGCAGCAGGCCGCCGACGTCGGGGCCCGCTTCGGGGAGGGCGGACAGGAACACCACCCAGCCCTGCGAGCGGGCCGCGCGACCGACCGCGGCCCCGACGAGCTCGCCGCCGTCGACGGCCACCACGGCGTGGTCGGACCGGCACGAGGCGAGCACCTCCGCCAGGGAGTAGACGGGGTCGCCCGAGGCCTCGCGCTGCCGGGTCCACAGCCGGAGGACGCCGTCGAGGTCGCCGGGGTGGAAGTCTCGGATCCGAGCCGTCATGCCGGGCCTCCTGGTGCTGTCGTCTGAGCGGCGAGGACGTCCACCGGGCCGGGGCGGAAGCGGAGCTCCCGGCAGGCGGTCAATGTACAAAGCCCCCGCCCGACGGCGACCACCGGGACCCGGGCCCGTGCTGTCGTGCCCCGGGGGTTGCCCGTCAGCCGAGCTGCAGCGCGACCGCCCGGACCGGGGCACCGTCCGCACCCTCGAGCCGGATCGGGAACAGGCAGACCAGCGGGTCGACCAGCGCGTCCACCTCGCCCAGGGCGGTGAGGTTCTCCGCGATCACCCCGCCCACGGCGGCGAGGAGGTGGTGGCAGGGCAGGTGGCGGTCGGGCGGGTCGAGGCTGGGCGCGTCGATGCCCACGGTGCGGACACCCGACTCGAGCAGCACGCGGCAGGCGGCCGGGTCCAGCGTCGGGTGGTCGAGCACCAGCGGCCCGGGCGCCGGCGTCCAGCCCGTGTGCAGCAGCACCACCACGCCCGGGCCCAGCCGCTGGAGCACCGGCCCCAGGTGGGCGGTGGTGATGACTCCGCCTCGCGGCAGCGCGGTGAGGTCGACCACCACGGCCGGCCCGCTCAGCTGCCGCAGGTCGAGCTCGTCCACCCGCGCACCGTCGTCGCGGACGTGGAACGGGGCGTCGACGTGGGTGCCGCTCTGCGAGCCGAGCTCCACGTGCAGCAGGTTGTAGCCGTCGTGGGCGACCGTGGCGTGCACCCGCAGCCGGGGCCGGGGGTCGCCCGGGTAGACGCTGGTCCCCGACCCGAGCGGCACCGACAGGTCCACGACCGCGACGACGCGCACCTGCTCAGGTGCCCCTGGCCGGGCTGCCCCGACCCGGGCCGTCCCCACCCGGTCCGCTCTCGGCCGGTCCGTCCCCGGCCTGGCCGCGACGGACCGGCGGGACCGCGGTCACGACCGGCGACGGGTGCTCCGCCAACCACGCCCGGAACATCTCGGGCGTCAGCGGCCGGCTGATCAGGTAGCCCTGGATCACGTCGCAGCCGCGCTGCAGCAGCAGCAGCCGCGTCGCCTCGTCCTCCACGCCCTCGGCGACCACCACGAGGCCGTGGGTGTGCCCGACGTCGACCGCGGCTCCGACGATCGCCGCGTCGCCGACGTCGGAGCGGGCGCCCGCCACGAAGGACCGGTCGACCTTCACCTCGCCGACGGGCAGCAGCTTCAGGTAGGCCAGCGAGGACTGCCCGGTGCCGAAGTCGTCGATCGACAGCGTCACCCCCAGCCCCGCCAGGCCGTGCAGCACCGCGAGCGCGTGGTCGACGTCGGTCATCACGGCCGTCTCGGTGAGCTCCAGGGTCAGCGCGCTGCTGGGCAGCCCCGAGTCGGCCAGCGCCTGGCGCACCCGCTCCGGCAGGGTCGGGTTGAGCAGGCTGCGGGCGGACAGGTTGACCGCCACGGACACGTCGGGATGCGTGCGGCGCCAGCGCGCGCACTGCTCCAGCGCCGCCCGCAGGACGAGCTCGGTCAGCGGGTGGATGAGGCCGGAGTGCTCGGCCAGGGTGATGAACTCGTCGGGACCGACACGCCCGTGCACGGGGTGGGTCCAACGGGCGAGGGCCTCCGCACCCACCACCCGGCCCGTGCCGGGGTCGACCTTGGGCTGGTAGACGACGTCCAGCGCGCCGGCCTCGATGGTCTCGCGCAGGTGCCGGAGCAGGATGAGCCGGCGGGCGCTGTCTCCCTCGGTCAGCGGGTCCCAGGTCCGCAGGCCGACGCCCTCCCGCTTCGCGGCGTACATCGCGGTGTCGGCGCGCTGCAGGAGCTGCTCGGCGTCGTTGCCGTGGTCGGGCGCGACCGCCAGACCGGCGTCCACCCGCACGTCCACCCGTACGTCCGACCCCGGGCGACCCAGGCCGAACGGCTCCCCCACGGCGGCGAGCACGTCGGCGGCCGCGCGTCGGGCGGCGGCCAGGTCGGGCACCTGGCGCAGCAGCACCACGAACTCGTCGTTGCCCAGGCGCGCGACGGTGCCGTGGGAGACGCCGGCGCTCAGTCGACGACCGATCTCGCCGAGCAGGGCGTCGCCCGCGTCGTGGCCGAACGCCTCGTTGATGTCGGTGAACCCGTCGACGTCGAGCACCAGCACGGCCGTGCTGCCGGAGCGGGCCAGCTCGGCCTGCAGCGCCTGCATCGCGTGGCGCCGGTTGGGCAGACCGGTCAGCGCGTCGTGCAGCGACAGGTGCTGCTGGCGTTCGGCCTCGTCCCGGAGCCGGTCCAGCAGGCGTGTCTTCTGCAGCGAGACCGCGGTGTGGTTCGCCAGGGACTCCAGCAGCCGCAGGTCCTCCTCCGAGAACGGGCCCAGGTGGAACGGCCGTCCCCGCACCGCCAGGACCGCGTCGACGGCACCGTCGACCCGCAACGGCGCCGCCAGGGCGTCCCGCGGACCTGAGCCGTCGGTGCTCCGCACCCGTACCGCCTCCCCCGCCAGGGCGGGCTCCAGCCACGCCTCCGGGCGCAGCCTGCAGGAGCGGACCTCGTCGCCGTCCAGCAGCAACCGCGTGCCGGGGCCGGTGCCGTCACCACCCGGCAGCACGACCAGCTCGGCGCTGCTGGAGGCCAGGAAGTCGCGGACCTGGTGCAGCGCGACGTCGTGGACGGCGTCGGTGCCGACCTCGTCCTGCACCCGCCGGGTGAACAGGTACAGCGACTCCAGCCGCGCGTGGCTGCGCCCCAGGGCCGCATAACCGCGGTAGGCGAGCGCGAGGGTGACCACGACGCCCAGCAGCAGCACCAACGCCGGCCGGTTGGAGCTCAGCAGCACGATGAACAGCAGTCCGAGGCTGGTGTTGGTCAGCGCGGCGACCAGGCCCGTGGTGACGGCCCCGGCCAGCACCCCGTCGTCGAACGCACCGACCTTGAGACGGATCACCGCGCTCAGCGCGGCCGCGGACACCAGGTCGGTGACCACGACGGTGGCGAGCGCGGCGACGATGCCGCGGCCGCTGGTGGGGTCGGCGTCCCCGATCGCCAGGCGGTACAGGACCGCGGCGAGCGTGGCCTCCAGAGCGAGCAGGCAGAGGTTGAACAGCAGCTTCTCGCCCGAGCTACGACGCCTCAGCAGGCTGAGCGCGGACCCGAGGACGCTGGCCGCGACGAGCGCGAGCGGCGACAGGAACACCAGCCCGAGGACGAGCGGGACCTCCCGGAAGGACACCGACAGCGACTCGCGGCGGGCCTGGACGTGGACCACGACGAGCTCGGCGACCAGGAACACCGGGACCAGCGACCACCAGGGCAGGACGTCCGGGACCGTGGCGCCCGCGCCGGCGAGGGGGCCGAGCAGCAGCACGCCCGCCGCAGCTGCCAGCAGGACGCTGACCAGCGGGATGGCTCGCGGGTGAGGACGACCTCGGACCACCAGCTCACCACCTCCGACCGCCCCCCAGCCGATGTTGCGGAACGTGACGAGCGTATGTCAAAGAGCAAGCACTCAGGACCAGCTCCGCCCGGACCACCCCGCGGCGGACCAGGACCGACCGGCCCACTCCTGCGCCGACCAGGAGCGGCCCGACCAGGACCTGCCCGACCAGGAGCGGCCGGACCAGTCGTCACCGCGCCAGGAACGACCCAGGAAAGCCATCGTCGACCAGCTGCGTCCGGACCAGGAGCGGCCGGACCAGGACCGACCGGACCAGTCCACCGACGCCCAGGTGTCACCGGACCAGGAGCGGCCCGCCCAGGTGCTGCCTCGCCAGTCACCGCCGGACCAGGAGCGGCCCAGCGTCGATGCGGGCGCCCAGGTGCTCGCCTCCCAGGCGACGCCGAACGGGTCCTGCTCACCGGTCAGCGGGGTGCCGTCCACCGGGTCGACGACCTGGCTGCTGCCGCGGGAGGCCTGCAACGAGCCGAGGCCGGTGGAGCGGGCGTCCGTCTGCGTGAACGCGGGGACCGGGCCGGAGCGCAGCGCCGTGACGGCGCCCGCCACGTCGACCAGGCCCGCGCCCTGGGTGGGGTCGTCGTCGCCCGTCAGCGGGTCCGCGGTGCTGCGGAGCAGGCCCTTGACCTGGTCGGGGGTGAGCGACGGGTCGGCCTGCAGGAGCAGGGCGACCGCGCCGGAAACGACCGCCGCGGACTGCGAGGTGCCGCTGCCACGGAAGAACCGCTTGCTCCGATCCCGGGGGACGAGGGCCTCGGGGTGGGACAGGTCGGCGACGGAGCCGGGCACGCGCAGGCTGACGACGGACTTGCCGGGGGCCAGGACGTCGGGGCGGCGGGCCTCGGTACCGTCGTTGGTCCAGGCACCGACCCGGGCGGCAGCGGGGTCGCTGCTGCCGCGGTGGTCGCTGGAGCCGACAGCGATGACGAACGGGTCCGCGGCGGGCATCGTCAGCGGCAGCGCACCCGACTCGCCGTCGTTGCCGGCGGCGACGACGACCACGATGCCGGCGTGCCAGGCGCTCTCGACCGCGTGGGCCAGGGGGTCCAGCAGGTAGGGCTGGGTGGAGTCGGTGCCGTAGGACAGGTTGATCACGCGCACGTCGTGGCTGGCACGGTTGCTCACGACCCAGTCGATGCCGGCGATCACCTGCGAGACGTCGACGCCACCGTCACCGGCGCCGACCTTGACGCTCACCACGTGGGCGTCCGGTGCGATGCCTGTGAAGTGGCGCGGGTCGGCCTCCCGGCCGGCCCGGACGGCGCCGTCACGGCCGGCGGCCAGTCCGGCCATGTGGGTGCCGTGACCGAGGCCGTCGGTGTTGCGTGTGCCGGCGGCCTGGGAGTCGAAGGACAGGTCCGGGCCGTGGACGACCTTGCCGGGGGCGAGCAGGCCCTCGACGGCGGCGACACCGGTGTCCACCATGGCGATGCCGACGCCGTGGCCGGTCAGGGTGCGGCGGGGGTCCGCGGGGTCCTTCAGCTCCCAGACGTCGTGCGCACCGACCTGCGAGGCCACGGACCAGGCAGAGCCGAGGTCGTTGCGCAGCTGGTAGACGCCCCCGGCGCGGCTGGCCCGGACGCTCTCGCCCGTGGTGTCGTCGCCCCAGGTGCCGTCCAGCGGGACCAGCGTGGAGTCGGTGGTGACGGCGACGACGCCGTCACGGCCTCGCAGCTCGTCCAGGCGTGCCCCGGGGACGCTGGCCTGGACCCCGTCCAGCACGTCCAGGCGGGCCGAGACCGCCCCGCCGACGGCCGAGACCGCGGCTTCGACGGCAGCGCCGGCGCCCGGTGCCCCCTGGACCAGGACGTCGACCGGACGCCTGTCCTGCTGGCCGGAGGCCGTGCCGGTCGCCGGTCGGTCCACCAGGGCCGAGGCACCCGGGGTGCCTGCGACCAGCGAGGCCAGCGTCAGGCACACCACGCCCGTGGCGGCCGCACCGACGAGGCGGGCTGCGGTGGTGGGGGTCTCGCGGGTGCGGGCGCGGTACCAGGGATCGACGATCGACATCAGAGCCTCCTATGCTCCCGACCGGTGTCGTCCCTCACCCCCCGCACATGAAGTACTACCTCTGGTAATCAGCCGATCGGTGGATGTCTCGATCACGGAGGGCGACCGAACGCCCGGACGGGTGACGTGGGGACGCGTCGTGACGACACCCGCGCGGTGAGGTTTAGCGAGGGGCCGTACAGGAGACCCCCTCCTCGGCCGGTACACCCACGGCTCCCTCGACAAGACAGGACGCCCCCGTGGTCGACACCGACACCACCTCCGAGAGCGAGCCGACCGACGGCAACGAGCCCGTCCAGGACGCGCCCGATGCCTCCGAGGAGGACTCGCACGACGGTCCGAACCACTACCCGACCGAGGACGAGCCCAACTGATGGCCGCTGCCCCGCGAGCGACACACGCGGCAAGCTCCGGGGTTGTGTCCACGGTCGGGTTCATCCTCGACGGATGGCACTCCTGATGTCCGCGGCCGAGGTCCTCGCACGCAACGACGTCGACGCCTTGTCCCGGCTGGACGAGCGTCCCGGTCTCCGGCAGACGTTCGACGCCGAGAGCACGCAGATGCGCCCAGAGCGCCGCACCCTGTACTTCGACGCGGTCACCGGGTGGCGCTTCGTCGATCTGTGCGACCTCTGCGGCGGGGACATGGGCTACTTCGACGACCCGCAGGCCCTCGCCGCACTGTGCAGCCCCTGCGACGAGCTGGAGCAGGAGGAGGCCCGTACGAACGGGTCCCTGGAGCGCCTGGCCGGATGAACGGACGCGAGCGGCCGGTGCCCCCCGGGGCATCGGCCGCTCCGCTGTCCTGACGGGGCCTGTCAGCCGCCGAGCATGCCGCCGATGCCGCCGCCACCGCCGGCGAGCTTGGCGATCAGGTCCTTTGGCTCGAGACCGAGCTTGCTGAGCAGGCCTGCGTCCTTCTCTGTGTCGACGGTCGAAGGGAGCTCCTTGTCCGCCTGCTCCGCCTTGCCGTCGTCGCCCCGCTTGCGCAGGAGGTCGAGGATCTGGGACTTGTCGAGCTGCATGGCTGGCTCCTCCGGTGGGGCCTGCCCGGGGCTCGTGCGCCCGGGCTGTCGACGGGTACCCGCCGGCGGCCCAGGCACGCGTCCGCCTCCGGAACGGATGAGCGCGTCCCGTCGAGCGCCGTCAGAGCGTCGCGAGCACGAACGACAGCAGGAACCCTGCCGTGGTGCTGAGGGCCACCGTCGGGCCGCCCTGCTCGTAGGCCTCCGGCATCAGCGTGTCGGCGAGGGAGGCCAGCACAGCCCCGGCGGCGAACGCCAGCGGGAGCGACACGGTCTCGGCACTGAGACCGGCCAGCGGGCCGGCACCCACCACGACCGCGGCGGCGAGCAGGACGGCGCAGACCGTCCAGACCCCGACCACGAAGCGGGTCGAGCGCCCCTGCGCCCGCATCGAGGCGCTGCCCACGAGAGCCTCGGGAAGGTTCGAGACGAAGATCGCCGCCAGCAGGGCCAGCCCTCCGGTCCCCGTGCTGAGCGAGATGCCCAGCGCCAGGTTCTCCGGCACGCCGTCGAGGGTGACCGCCGCCAGCAGGGCCAGGCCTGCCGAACCAGTGGTCGAGGCGCGGGCCGGCGAGCTGTCGGACGCGGCGGAGTCCACGTCGAGCTTGTCGCTGCCGTCGCCCGCACCGGGCTCGGCCGTCCCGCCGGCCCCCTGCCGCGCCATCCGGTCCAGCTGCTGGCTCAGGAGCGTGAACACGGTGGCACCCGCCGCGAGGCCGATCGCCGCCCGCCAGATCCCTCCCTGCTCGTAGCTGTCCTCGAACAACTCGAACGCCAGCGCCGTGATGAGAGCGCCCGAGGCGAAGGCGAGCATGGCCGCCAGCACCCGCTTCGGCACCTGCACCCGGGCGCCGAGGAACGCACCGATGACCAGCGGACTCGATGCGACGACGCCGAAGAGGACGGCCTGGACCATCACGGACCTGGCATGCCCCGTGCAGTGACGGCCAAACTCACGGGTTCTCGCCCGACGGCGCCGCGGTGACACGATGAGGTCCATGGCTGGAGCAGAGGGACGGCTGGTAGCGGGTCGGTACCGGCTCCTCAGCAGGCTCGGCAGCGGCGGGATGGGCGTGGTCTGGTCAGGCCGTGACGAGCTGCTCGACCGGGCGGTCGCGGTCAAGGAGGTCACCCCGCCCTCAGGCCTGGATGCCGCGCAGCGGGAGCGCCTACGGGAGCGGACCCTGCGCGAGGCACGCTCTGCGGCCCGGATCAGCAGCTCCGCGGCGGTCACGGTCTTCGACGTCGTCGAGGACGACGACCGCCCCTGGATCGTGATGGAGCTGCTGCCTCCCCGGACGCTCGCGGACATGGTGCGCGAGAACGGCCCGCTGAGCCCCGACGCCGCACGACAGCTCGGCCTCCGGCTGCTCGAGGCGCTCACCGCCGCGCACGCCGCCGGGGTCCTGCACCGCGACGTCAAGCCCTCCAACGTGCTGCACGACGCAGCCGGGCAGGCCGTCCTGACGGACTTCGGCATCGCCTCCCTCGAGGGCGACCCGTCGGTGACGACCACCGGGACCATCATCGGCTCCCCGGGGTACGTTGCCCCCGAGCGGGCTCACGGCGGGGCTCCCAGCCCCGCCTCGGACATGTGGTCGCTCGGGGTGACCCTGGCGGCCGCCGTGCACGGCAGGTCCCCGTTCGAGCGGGACACCCCGGTCGCCACGCTGGTCTCCGCGCTGCAGGAGCCCGTGCCGGACTGGGTCGTGGCCGGGCCGCTCGGCGAGGTCATCACCGGCCTGCTCGACAAGGACCCCGCCCGGCGCCTCGACGCGGTCCGGGCCGGACGGCTGCTGCGTCAGGCCCCCGCCGACGACAGCACGGCCGTGATACCCCGCCTCGCCGCCGTCGGGGAGGCCGACGCGGAGCGGACGCAGGCCCTTCACCTGCCGGCGGCAGCGGCGGGCGCCGGTGCGGCGGGTGCTGCCGGTACGGGCCCTGCCGGTGCGGACCCTGCCGGTGCGGACCCGGGGCGTGCTGGCGAGCCAGGGCGTTCGGGCCGTCGCAGCCGCACCCTGCCGGTGCTGCTGCTGCTCGCGGCCCTGGTGGCCGTGACGGGTGTCGTGGCGGCGATGACGCTGTACGGCTCGGGCGGGGCGGGGAGCACCTCCCCCGACCTCGCCGGGGCCGAGGTCCCTGGGACCCCGCCGGCGACGGCCGGCACCGACGACCCCGCCGCAGGTGCGACGGCACCCGGCACGGCCGGCACCGGCGCGGGCGAGGCGACGGCGGCGGCGCCGGAGCCCGGCGTGGCCAGCTCGGCACCCGCCCCGTCGGGGTCGCCCGAGGCGACCGCCCCGCCCGGCTTCGAGCCCGGGACCGCCCCCGAGGGCTTCGTCCTCCACGAGGACGACGCCTACCGGGTCGCCGTCCCGGCGGGCTGGACGGTCGAGCAGGAGTCGGGCACGCGCACCCGGTTCAACGACCCGGTCTCGCGCCGCTACCTGCTCGTGGAGGAGGGTGGTGAGCCCGCCGGCGACCCCGTGGAGGACTGGCGCGCCCAGGAGGGTGCGGTCGCCCAACGCCTGGACGGCTACGAGCTGATCGGGATCGACGCCGTCGACTACCGCGGGTTCGACGCGGCTGACTGGCAGTTCACCTGGGAGCCCGGCGCGGGCACCGTCCGGGTCCGCAACCGCGCCGTGGTCACAGACGGCGCGGCGTTCGCACTCTACTGGCAGGTGCCGGTGGAAGAGTTCCAGGACAGCGAGCCGGTCTTCGACGACGTCGCCGCGTCGTTCCTGCCCGCAGGCTGAGGCGCAGCCTGCTGGGGACGGCGGCTGTCGGGGCCACCGGTTAGCGTCCGGTCATGAGCTATGGACTCCTCGGCACCTTCCTCGCGCAGCCGGGTCGTCGTGACGACCTGGTCGAGATCCTCCTGGAGGCCGCCGCCGCCCTCGGACGTGACGACGGCTGCCTCCACTACGTCATCAGCACGACCGAGGACCCCGACACCGTGTGGGTCACCGAGGTCTGGACCGACCGGGCGGCGCACGACGCCTCGCTCGAGCCGGAGGACGTGAAGGCGCTCATCCAGCGGGCGATGCCGCTGATCGCCGGCATGGGTGAGCAGACGCACCTGACGGTGCACGGCGGCAAGGGTCTGTAACTTGTCCTAAGGGCTTGACACAAAACCGCGGCAAGGTCAGTCTGCTTGTACCTACTGGCTGACACAAAGGCGTCCTCATGTCGCTGCTTCCCCTGGCCGTCCTCGTCCTCCTCGTCCTGGCGGTGGTCGCCGTGGCGGCGACGACCCTCGCGGCCGTCCGGACGGCCCGCGCCACCGAGGACCTCGCCGCCAGCCGCGGTCTGGACGGGCGGCGAGGGCTGCTGCGCCTGACCGGGGCTGCGGCGGGCTCCGCGGCGGCCCTGTGGCTCGTGCTCGAGGACTCCCTGGGCCGTGGTCTGCTCCTGGCGGCGCCGGTGGTCGGCCTCGGGCTGCTGCTGGGGGTGCTGGCCGCCGAGCTCGTCGTGCGACCGCCCACCGGCCCTCGGCGCAGCGCGTCCACCACGGCACGCCGGGTCACCGACTACCTGCCCGCGCGGCTCACAGCGGCCGTCGTGGCGACGGGCACCTCGCTCGCCGTGCTCGCGGCCGTGACCACGGCGCTGGCGTCACCGGACGACCTCGGTCGGGCGGGACGGAGCCTGTCGCGCACCTGCTCGGCGGTACAGACCGCGACCCGCGGACCGTGGCCCGGCTCCTACTACACCGCGCCGCTCGCTGTGCTCGTGGTCGTCGGCGTCCTGCTGGCGCTGCTGGTGCTGCGCTCGGCGGTGGCCCGACCGCCGCTGCCTGCGAGGTCCACCCAGGCCGAGGCCGCACGGCTGCAGCACCTGGACGACGAGCTCCGCGCGCGCTCCGCCCGAGCCGTCGTGGCTGCGGTGGGTGTGCTGCTGGCCCTGCCGCTGGTGGGCGTTGCCGGGCTGACCGCCATGGGCCTGGCGGGGATGGTCGGCTGCGCGCCCGCCTGGTGGGGGTGGGTGGCGACCGCGGTGGCCGTGCTCGGCGGCGCAGCCGCCGTGGTCCTGCTGTGGTGCGCGTCGGTCGTCCTGCTGGGCGACCGCGCAGCGACGCCGCCCGACGTCACCGCTTCGCGTTGAGCGCGGTGCCGCTGCGGCTGGAGGTCGACACCGACGACCCGACGCCGCCGTACGAGCAGCTGCGACGCCAGCTGGAGACCGCGGTCCGGCACGGCACCCTTCCCCCGGGTCACCGGTTGCCCCCCATCCGGCAGCTGGCCCGTGACCTGGGACTGGCGGTAGGCACGGTGGCGCGGACCTACCGGGAGCTGGAGTCGGCCGGGCTCGTCAGCGGCGCCCGCGGCGGCGGCACCCGGGTGCAGCCGGGTGCCGCCACGCTCGGGGAGGACGCCCGTCGGGAGGGGCTGCGCCGCCTCGCCGAGGCCTACGTGACGCAGGCCCGTCTGAGCGGCGCCGACAGCACCTTGATCATCGAGGCCGTCGCGCGCGCCCTGCGGTGAGGGGCGCGCCTCACGCACCTCGCGCCGAGGACCTAGTAGACGGAGTAGCCGCCGTCGACGGTCAGCACGGAACCGGTGACGAACGACGCCGCGTCGCTGGCGAGGAAGACCACGCTGGGGGCGATCTCCTCGGGCATGGCGTAGCGCTGCTGGGGCGCGTCCTGCAGCCACTGCCGCCGCAGCGCCGGGTCGTCGACAGGCGACATCTCGGTCTTGACGTAACCGGGCGCGACGGCGTTCACGCGGATCCCGTGGGGCGCCCACTCCGCCGCCAGCGAGCGGGTCAGGTGGTGCACGGCGGCCTTGGACGCGTTGTAGGCCGGCTGCCACTGGGGCCGGTTGACGATCGCCCCGGACATCGACCCGATGTTGACGATCGCGCCGCCACCGTGGTCCTTCATCTGGCGGGCCGCCGCCCGGCTGAGGACGAACAGGGCGCGCACGTTGAGGTCGAACACCGACGACCACTCCTCGTCGGTGACCTCGAAGGACGGCGCGTGGTAGCAGACGCCGGCGTTGTTGACGAGCACGTCCAGACCGCCGAGCGCCGTCACGGTGTCGTCGACGAGCCCCTGGACGGCGGCGTCGTCGGTCACGTCGGCGACGAAGCCGCGCACGGTGCGGCCCTGCTCCGCGGCACGCGCGACTGCGGCGTCGTTGGCCTCGGCGTCACGGCCGCAGAAGGCGACCTGGGCGCCGGCGGCGGCCAGCGCGAGGACCTGGGCGAGCCCCAGGCCACGGTTGCCACCGGTGACCAGCGCGCGCCGACCGGCCAGGGAGAAGGAGTCGAGCACGGGTGGTCCTCTCGTCGCGGGGCTGCGGGCGTCGTGGGGCTGCGGGCGTCGCGGGGTGGGTCAGAGCCAGGCGGGCAGCTGCGGCAGCTCCCCGCCGGAAGTCACGTGCGGCCGGGTCCCTGCCGTTCGACCGGTGAGCCACACCGCCAGCACGTCGGTCGTGCCCTCGACCGTGACGGTGCCGGCCGGATCGGCCGGATCGGCCGGGGCGACGCCGGCAGGGGCGCCGGTGCCCGGTCCGAGCTGCCAGGTACCGGGACCGTCGCTGTCGCGCAGCAGCAGCGACGGGCAGGCCGCACGGCGAGAGAGCGCCGAGACCACGTCGGTGACCAGCTCGTCGAGGAGCTCCGCGGGCGCCCGGTCCAGGCCTACGCCGGCGTCGAGGTCGACGGCGTGCAGCCACACCTCCCGCACCCGCATCCACGGCAGCACGCTCGCGCGGATCTCGAGCCCGCGCTGGGTACGGACCTGGTGGGCCCAGGACCCCTGGTCGAGCGCGTCGAACACCTGCTCCAACGCCGCGGCGGACGTCACGGCGTCGTCGCGCAGCGCAGCGGCCGGCTCGGCGGCGCCCTCGCTGATCTCCGCGTCACGGGTGCCGGCGTCGGGGTACATCGGGTTCTCGACACCCGTGCGGGCCCAGGTCGCCAGCCGCCGGAGTGCGTCGGCGTTGCGGGCGGTGTGGGCGGCGACGTGCGAACGGCTCCAGCCGGGCAGCAGGCTCGCCCCGGTGAACGCGTCGTCGCCCAGCGCCTCCAGGGCCGCCACGAACACCCCGGTGCCCTCCTGCACCCAGCCCCGCGTCAGGTCGACGTCGTGCCTTCGGCTGCGGCCCATCAGGGCTCCAGGTGCCGCAGCTCGGTGCGGCGGACGCCGTCCGGGCCGACGAGGCGCGGCAGGTGCTCACGGATGTCCCGCACCCACGGCGTCCGGTCGTGCTCGGCGAGGGCGTCCGGCGTGTCCCACTCCTCGACGAAGCTCAGCCGCAGCGGGTCCTGCGGATGGGTGTGCAGGTCGTAGCGCACGCAGCCCGCCTCGGCGCGGGTGAGGCCCGTGAGGACGAGCAGCCGCTCCCGCAGCTCCTCGACGGTGTCGGGGCGGGCGGTGAACTCGACCACCAGGACGACCGTGCCCGGGCTGCCGCTGCTGTGCATCATGGCGCCACCGTAGGGCCGTGCCCACCGGGAGGGCACGGCATGCAGGCCCGGCGCCGCGACCCGGGACCTACCGTGGCCCGGTGAGCACCGCGGCAGCCGTCACCCCGCTGACGCCGCAGGCCCTCGCGCAGCTCGCGGTGCGGCAGGCCGGGCCCCTGCTCGCGACGGCGCGCGAGGCGGGCACCGCCGTCCGGCTGGCGGTCGACGGCGCGGTGGAGGCCGAGACGGCCGCCCTCGGCGACCTGCTGGTCGAGGCCGCGCTGGCCCGGGGGGTCGCCGCGCTGCAGGTGCGGGCGGCCGACTTCTGGCACCGGCGCTCGGTCCGGCTGGAGTGGGGCCCCCACGACGTCGACTCCGCCTACCGGCGGTGGGTGGACTGGGCGTCGCTGCGGCGCGAGGTGCTCGACCCGCTCACCGACCCGGGTGCGATGTCGTGGCTGCCGCGGCTGCGGGACCGTGACAGCGACCGCTCCGCCCGGGACCCCGCGCGGGCGGCCGCGCCCGGGGCGCTGCTGGTGGTGGACGGGCCGTACCTGCTGCGCCGGGAGCTGTCCGGGTCTGTCGACGTCGCCGTGCACCTGGTGACGTCCGCAGCAGCGCTCGGCCGTCGCTTCCCGGCCGACGGCGACCCGCGCCCGGGTGCCTGGGCCCGCTACGTCCAGGAGTGCGGCCCGGCCTCACGGGCCGACCTCGTGGTGCGCCACGACCACCCCGACCGCCCCGCGCTGCTGGGGGCCGCCGGTCAGCAGGGTCAGGTCAGGCCGTGATGCTCGAGCAGCCGCCGGGCGGTCTCCTGGTCGGTGTCCCGCAGGTCGGGCGGGTCCACGACGAACGCCCCTGACCCGGCGACCGCGAGCATCAGACCCACCCGGTCCCGGACGGGCGGCAGCACGCCGATGGCGAGCTGGGCGCCGTCCTCGTCCTGGCGCTCGACGACCACGGACTCCGCGAACCGCTCGACCACCCACACCCGGTCCCCGGGCACCACCAGGCGCACGTGGACCGGGCGGCGGGCGGCGGCGATCCGGTCGTCGGCGTCGACCGGTCGCTCGAACGTCTCCGCGAGCACCTCGTGGTCCCGGACCCCGGACACCAGGTACGTCCGCAGCCGGCCCTCGTCGTCCAGCGGCCCGGCGTCGACCTCGTAGCCGCGTCGGGTGCTGACCACCCGCCACGGCTCCACCACACGCTCCACCACGCCCGGGCGCCACGCGCGGGCGTAGGTGATCCGGACCCGACGCCGCCCGGCTGCGGCGGAGCGCAGGTCGGCGGCGACGTCGGCCTTGAACCCGCCGCGGCCTTCGACCCCGCCCAGCACCGAGCGCCCCAGCCGCTCCACGGCCGCGGCGAGGGCGTGGTTGTCGGGCTCGAGGGCGGACAGCTCCGAGGCGGCGCGGTACAGCACGCCCAGGTCCGCCGCGGACAGGAACGCCACGCCGAGCTCGTCGAACGGGCTGTCGTCGGTGAGGCGGACCACCTGGGCCTGGGCCAGGTCGGCCTCGGCGAGCGCGCCGTCCTCCCCCGGTGCCAGGAACTCCAGCGAGCACGAGCGCAGCCCCACCGAGCCGGAGTCGGTGACGTCGGCCAGGAAGAACACCTCGAGCTCCTCCCGCAGCTGGGGCTCGGGGACGCCCAGCTCGGCGGCCACCTGCCGGACGGCGAGGCCGTCGGGGTGCAGCCGAAGCAGCCGCAGCGCCCCGGGCACGTGGGCCAGGCGGCGCGCGTACAGCGCCACGGACACGCTCACCGCCGTCCCCCTGCCACGGCAAGCAGGTGCGCTCGGACCTCCTCGCGCAGCTCGGCGGGCCCGAGCAGGCGCACCCGCACCCCGAGCTCGTACAGCCGTCCCCTGAACGCGGCCCGGTTGCTCACCCGCACCCGCAGGACCACCTCCTCCGCCGCACCCGTGTCGCCGGGCCGGCCCGTCGCAGCCCCGCCGGCCGTCCCTTCGTTGATGACGGCCGTGGGGTCCGGGCCGGCGAGCGTCGCGGCGACCTGCGGGGCGTGCTCCGCGGTCGTGCCCAGCACGGCCACCAGCGGCGGGTCGACCTGCCAGGCGATGGGGTCGATCCGCAGGTGTGCGTCGGTGGGTGGCACCTCGGCCGTGCCGGGCTGGCCGAGCACCACCTGCTCCATCCGGTCCAGGCGGAACGTCTTGACCTCGGCCTCGTCCACCGCCCGGGCCCGCAGGTACCAGCCGCCGGTGCGCAGGTGCACCCGGTGCGGGTGGACCGTCCGGCTGCGACCTCGGTAGTCGAAGGAGAGCAGGCAGTGGGCCGAGACCGCCCGCTGCACGGCGTCGAGCTCACCGACGTCGTCGGCGCGGGGCACGAACGAGCGGCCGGACGGTTCCTGCTGCTCCGCAGGACCGAGGTCGGCGGCGATACCGGACAGCTGGGCCACCCGGGCGGCACGCTGCAGCTCGGCCTGCTCGGCGGCGGAGAAGTCGACGCGCAGGCGCAGGTCCCCGGCCACCAGCCGGTACCGCCCGGGCTCACCGTCGGCTCCGACGGAGGAGATCTCCCAGCCCAGCTCCGTCAGGTGCCCGATGTCCCGCATCAGCTGCCGCCGGCGGTCCTCCGGTCGGTCGGCACCGTACTCGACGTGCTCCAGCAACCGGTCGCTCGTGGCGGTCCGCTCCGGCGAGCGCGAGAGCACGAACAGGATCTGGGTGAGCCGTTCCATCGGCCCGCGCTGGTCCCGCCCTGCTCCCACGAGGTCCACTCTGGCCCACCCACGTGCCCGGCGCGCACGGGTGGCAGGCTGCCGGCCGTGGCCGCCACCGTGCTCGCCGTCCACGCCGCGCGGAGCCGGCCCGCTGCCGGGTTCGCCAAGGCGACGCTGGAGCGGGTCCACCTGCAGGTCGACCACGGCGTCCTGGGCGACCACCACGCCGGGTCGAGGGCGCTGCGCCAGGTCCACCTCGTCGACGTCGCGCGCTACGACCTGCTGCGGGCAGGCGGCGTCGACGTCGGGCCGGGCCACCTGGGTGAGAACGTCACCACCAGCGGCGTCGACCTGCTCGCCCTGGGCCCCGGCGCCCTGCTGCGCCTGGGCGGCAGCAGCAGCAGCAACGTCGGCGGCAGCACCGGTGGCGACCCGGCCCGTGCGGGCGGCGCGCTGCTGCGGGTGACCGGTGTCCGCTTCCCCCGCCACGACGACCCGGCGACCGACCCGGTCGGTGTGCTCCTGGACCCCGACGGGGTCCCGGTCGGGCGTGTCGGGGTCTTCGCCGTGGTGCTGCAGGCCGGTGACGTCGCGGCCGGCGACCCCGTGGTCGTCGAGCACCCCGGCGACGTGGCCCCCCTCACCCCGCTCTGAGGACGTGCCGCACCCGGGCAGGTCGTCGGCCCGGGGCGTGGGGGGTGCGGCTGCACCGTGGCTAGCCTGCGCAGGTGCATGTCGCCGCGCTCGGTACGAGCCTGCTGAAGGGGGCCGCCCAGCAGCACCCGGGCGAGCTGGAGCTGCTGGCCCACGGCCCCGTCGGCGACCGGCGGTTCTGCTGCGTCGACCCGGTGGCCGCCAGGGTGCTGCGCACGGTGGAGAACCCCCGGCTGCTGCAGCTGCGGGCCCGGCTGCGGCACGACCCGGGCGGCCCGGAGGTGCTGGTCCTGGACGTCCCCGGCCACGGCAGGCTCGAGGCGCCGGTCGAGCCTGCCGACGGGGCGGCCGTGCTCCGAGCGGACTACTGGGGCCGGGTGCGCGACGTCGACCTGCTGGCCGGGCCGTGGGCGGCGCCCCTGTCGGCCCACCTGGGTCGCGAGGTCGTGCTCACCCGGGCCAGGCCGCGTGACGTGGTCTACGGCGGCGGCGTGACCCTGGTGACCACGTCCTCGCTGGGCGAGCTCGCCCGGCGGGCCGGCGGGCCCACCGCCACCGCGGGACTCGTCGCCGACGCCGAGCGCTGGCGCGCGACCCTCGTCGTGGACTCCGGTGACGCGCCGCCGTTCGTCGAGGACTCCTGGGTGGGCCGGACGCTGCAGGTGGGCAGCACCCGGCTGGACGTCATGGCCGGTGTCCCCCGCTGCGCCGTGGTCCGCTACGCCCCCGGTGACGGCCGGCGGGAGGGGTGGGACCCGCTCGCCCTGCTGGCCCCCGACCGGCTGCACCGCCAGGAGGTGGTGTTCGGCGTCCAGGCCGAGGTGCTGGTCCCTGGCAGGGTCCGGGTGCGGGACCCCGTAGGCGCCGGGTAGGCCGGGACGCAGACTGTCTTCATGCTCGAGACGATCGACGGCCTCCCCCTGCACCCGCTCGTCGTGCACGTCGTGGTGGTGCTGGTGCCGCTGTCGGCGCTGGGCGCCGTGCTGGTGGCGGCACGCCCCCGCTGGGCACGGCCCTACGGCCCGCTCGTGGCGTTCGGTGCGGTCGTGGCTGCGGTGTCGGCCCTGGTCGCGCAGCAGGCCGGGAACTCGCTGCAGGTGCAGGTGAACAAGGCCGGTGAGCTCGCCGAGGCGATCGAGACCCACGGCCGCTGGGGCCTGTACGTGGTGAACCTCGGCCTCGGCTTCGCGGTGCTGTCGTCGGTCTCGGTGGTCCTGGCGTTCGCCCTGGGCACCGTCACCCGCTACCAGCAGATCGCGCGCTGGGCAGCAGCTGCCGTCGGCGTGGTCGCCACGGTGTTCACGTTCCTGGCCGGGGAGTCCGGCGCGGCGTCGGTCTGGGGCCCCCTGTACGGGATGCGCTGACCCGTCCGGGGCGAGGACCCGCCGGCCCGGTCCCGACTCGTCCCGTCGGGCGGGTTCGGCGGTCGGCTCAGCCGCGGGAGACGACGGCGCGGAGCTTGAACCAGCCCCAGACGGCCGTCGCGGCGAACAGCACGAGCCCGATCACGATGAGCCAGAACAGGCCCTCGACGATCAGCCCGACCAGGGTGAGCCCGAGCCACAGCGCGAGCAGGACGACCAGCAGGACCTTCATGTGACAAGACGGTAGGGCTCGCGCAGCTGCCGTGCGACATCACGCCCGAAGGACCACAGCAGCACCGCCAGGGCCACCGCGCAGGCGACGACCGCCAGGACCGGGGGCACCACCGGTGCGACGGCCAGCAGCAGCGCCGGCCCCTGGACGGCTGCCACCACCCGTCTGGCCAGGGAGTAGGGCAGCGGTGCCTGCAGCGCCGGGACCACCCGCCCCGCCGCGAGGAACACGTACCGCAGCAGACCCGCGCACACCACCCAGGCCCCGACCGCGGGGACCGCGGCGAGCGACAGCACCAGCACCGCTGCGGCGTCCGTCTCCATGTCCAGCCTCGCGCCACGGTCGGTGGCGACCGTCCGCCGGGCCACCGCACCGTCGACGGCGTCCAGGGCGAGCATCGGCGTCGCCAGGGCCACCACGAGCCACCCCCACAGAGGCGTCGAACCGCTGTCCAGGAACGGCCGCAGGGCGACCAGCGCCGCGACCGGCACCAGGATCCCGGCCCTGGTGAGGGTCACCCGGTCCGCCGGTGTCAGGCTCGCCCGGTGGACCATGTCGAGCATCACGCGACCACCATGGACCCTGCGACGCCCCGTCGTGCGACGTCGTACTGGGTCGAGGCCCCCGGCCGGGGGGCGCTGCGCGAGGTCGACCTGCCCGCCGTGGGCCCCGACGACGTGCTGGTGCGGACCAGGTTCAGCGGGGTCAGCCGCGGCACGGAGGCGCTGGTTCTCACGGGCCAGGTTCCGCCCGGGCACGCCGGTCGGATGCGGGCACCGTTCCAGCGGGGCGACCTGCCCGGTCCCGTCAGCTACGGCTACCTGGCCGTGGGGACCGTCGAGGTCGGGCCTGGGCCGCTGCTCGGTCGCGACGTGTTCGTCCTGCACCCGCACCACGACCGGTTCGTGGTGCCGGCCACCGCCGCGCGGGCGGTCCCCGACGGGGTGCCGGTCCGGCGGGCGGTGCTCGCCGGCACCGTGGAGACGGCCGTCAACGTGCTCTGGGACGCAGGCGTGCGCCTCGGCGACCGGGTGGCGATCGTGGGGGCGGGCACGGTCGGGGCCTGCGTGGCACGGCTGGCGGCCGGGGTCCCCGGCACCACGGTCCACCTCGTGGACCCCGACCCGCGCCGGGCGGCGACCGCAGCCGTGCTGGGCGTCGACCACCGTCACCCCGACGACCTGGCGGGGGCGGGGCACGTCGGCTCCTACGACGTGGTCGTCCACAGCTCCGCCACGGCATCGGGCCTGGCCCTGGCGCTGCGCCTGGCCCCCGACGACGGCGAGGTCCTGGAGGTGTCGTGGTTCGGCGCACGGTCCCCGCAGGTACCGCTGGGTGCCGACGTCCACACCCGCAGGGTCGGGATCCGACCCAGCCAGGTGGGTGCGGTCGCCCGGTCCCGACGCGACCGCCACGACTCCGGCGACCGGCTCGACCTCGCGTTGCGGCTTCTCGCCGACCCCGCCTTCGACCACCTGCTGGGCGAGGACGTGCCGTTCGCGGACCTGCCCGCACGCATGCCGGGGTTGCTGGGGCTGCCGGGTCCGGACGGCACAGACGGGGCAGACGGGGCAGACGGGGACCCCGGGAGCGCCCGCGGTGGCGACGGACGCTGCGCCGTGGTGGCCTACCCGGCATGAACCAGCCCACAGCCACCGGCGTCCCCCGGCCCCTGCCCGTCCTCGTGCACGCCGTGACCGTCGAGGACTCGATGATGGTCGCCCACTCCCTGCCCGGAGAGGTGTTCGGACCCGCGCAGGCACTGCACGGCGCCACCTACGTGGTGCGCGCGACGTTCTGCCGCGACGGCCTGGACGACGACGGGCTCGTGGTCGACATCGGTGCCGCGTCGGCCGAGCTCGCCGACGTCCTGTCCGACCTCGGCTACCGGAACCTGGACAGCCACCCCGAGCTGCAGGGCGTGGTGACGACGACGGAGGTGCTGGCGTCCTTCGTCGCCAGGCGGCTGCTGGACCGCGCCGCCGCTGGGCGCCTCGGGGTCCGGGGGGCCGACCTGACGTCGCTGACGGTGGAGCTTGGCGAGAGCCCGCGCGCGTCCGCCTCCGTCACCGTCCGTCTGCGCGAGGCCGTCGCCGGACCGCCCCGGTGGCCCTGGACGTGAGCGCGGCCGGCACGCCCGGCCGCGGCCGCCTGGCGCTGGTGGTCCCCGGCGACGTCGCCGCACCGACGGGCGGGAACGTCTGGGACCGCCGCGTGCGGGACGGGCTGGCCGAGGTCGGCGTCGACGTCGCCTGGTACCCGGTCGACGGGGCGTGGCCGTCGCCCGCGCCGCGCGAGCGTCGCGCGCTGGAGCGGGTGCTCGCCGCGCTGCCGGACACCTCCTCGGTCCTGCTGGACGGGCTGGTGGCGTGCGGGGTGCCCGACGTCGTCGCCGCCCACCGGTCCCGGTTGCGCCTCGGCGTCGTGGTCCACCTGCCGCTGGCGCTGGAGACCGGGACCGACCCCGAGGTCGCCGCCCGCCTGGACGCGGGTGAGCGCCGGGTGCTGGCTGACGTGGACGTGGTCGTGGTCACGAGCCGGTGGACGGCGTCGCTGCTGGGCGGGCACGGGCTCGCCCGCCCCCCGGTCGTGGCGCTGCCCGGCACGGAGCCGCCGTCGCGCACCGGCTCCGACCCGGCGGCGCCGGTGCAGCCGTACGCGACGGAGGCGGGGTCGCACCTGCTCTGCCTGGGCGCGCTGAGCCCCCGCAAGGGCCAGCGGCTGCTGCTGCGGGCGCTGGCAGGCCTGCCCGGCCAGACCCCGGGACCGGCGGACCCGCCGGGGTGGTCCGCGCGGTTCGTCGGCCCGCAGCCTGACCCGGTCGAGGCCGCAGACCTGCTGCGGGAGCGGGACGAGGCCGACCTGGCGGGGCGGGTGCAGGTGCTTCCGCCGCTGGTCGACGACGCGCTGGAGGAGCAGTGGCGCTGGGCGGACCTGCTCGTGGTCCCCTCCCACGTCGAGTCGTTCGGCATGGTGGTGACCGAGGCCCTGGCGCGCGGTCGACCGGTGCTGGCGACCACGGGCGGCGCGCTGCCCGAGGCGCTCGGCACCACCGGGTCCGGTCCACCCGGCCTGCTGGTCCCCCCGGGCGGGGCGGCCGCCCTGCAGCAGGCGCTGGAACGCTGGCTCGGCGACGCCGGCCTGCGCGAGGAGCTCCGCCGACGCGCGCTCGAGCGCTCGAGCGGCCTGGACGGCTGGGACTGCACCGCCCGGGCCGTCGCAGCGGCGTTCGCATGACGGTGCTGCGGGGTGCCGGGCCGGTCGGTCCGGGCGCCCCGGTGGAGGCACCTGGTGCGGGGTACGACACCCGCTGGCTGGACCTGCGGGCCGCCGCGGACTCCCGGTCCCGGTCGGTCGAGCTGTTACGCAGGCTGCTGGTGGCGGCCCGCGACGGCGGACCGGACGGCGGCGGAGCGGGCAGAACGGTCACGGCGGCGGCCCCGCTCCACCTGCTGGACCTCGGCTGCGGGACGGGCTCCATGCAGCGCTGGTGCGCGGGGCAGGTGCCGGCCGGGACCCGGTGGACCCTGCTGGACCCCGACCCCGGCCTGTTGCAGGTCGCGGTCGCCCGGGCGGACGGCGAGGTCCAGCGGCGCACCGCGCGCGTCGGCGACCTCACCGTCGATGCGTTCGCGGACGTCGACGCCGTGGTGTGCTCGGCGCTGCTGGACGTGCTGCCCGCCACGGACGTCGACCACCTGGTGGCCGTGCTCGCCGCGGCCCGGGTCCCGCTGCTGGCGGCCCTCACGGTCACCGGGCGGGTCCACCTGGACCCTCCGAACCCCGACGACGGGCGCGCCGGCGATGCGGTCCACGACACCGCGGGCTCCGCCGGCGCGGCCGGGGAACGGGCGCTGCCCCTGCTGGCCGCCGCCGCCACCCGGTCCGGTGCGGTCGTGGTGTCCCGGCCCACCGCGTGGTGGCTGCTGCCCGGCCGGGACGACGCGCTGCTGCAGGCGTGGGCGGACGGCTACGTGGCCGCCGCGCTCGCCGGCGCAGCCGGCGGCACCGCACCCGCTGGTCCGGCGGACCTGCAGGGGTGGGCGGCGGCGCGGGCCTGCCCCGTGCGGGCGGGCGCGCTGCAGGTCATGGTCGAGCACGTCGACGTCCTGGTCCTGCCGGGTGCAGCATCCGGTGACGGCGGGCCCCGGTGAGCATGCGGACGGGGCTGCGGCTGCTGGTGAGCGTCGCGGCACTGGTGGTGGTCGCCGTCGTGGTCGGCGAGCAGGCGCTGCGGGCGGGGACGGCGGTGCTCTCGCCCGTGCCCGTGCTGCTCGCCCTGCTGCTCGGCGGGCTGTGGCGCTGCCTCGCCGCGGCCCGCTGGCTGCTGCTGTCCCGGGCGCTGCACGCCGAGCTGACCTGGCCCGCCGCGGTGTCGGAGTACTTCCGCAGCGAGCTCGTCAACCAGGTCGTCCCGGGCGGTGTCGTGGGCGACGTCGACCGCGCCCGGCGCCACGGCGGCGACGTGGGCCTGCTGCCGGCGGCCCGGGCGGTGTTCCTCGAGCGCGCCGTCGGCCAGGTCGTCCTCGTGCTGGTCACCGTCGTCACCGTGGCCCTGCGCCCCGAGCTGCTCGAGGTCGTCCGGGGGGTCGACCGTCGGACCCTGTCGGTGCTGGCGGCCCTCGCCGTCGTCGTCACCGCGGTCGTCCTGGTGCTGTGGCGGCCCTGGCGCCGCCGGGCGCGCGGACGTGCGCTCCGCGCACGCACCCTGCTGCTGCCGCTGGTCCTGGCGTCCCTGCTGTCGGTCGGGGTGCTCGCCTGCTTCCTCTCCCTGTTCGTCCTTGCGGCCCGCACCACCGGCACCGACGCCCCGCTGAGGCTGCTGCTGCCCGCCGCGGCTGTGGTGCTGCTGGTCTCGGGGATCCCGCTGACCGTGGCCGGCTGGGGGGCGCGCGAGGCGGGCGCGGCGCTCTGCTTCGCCGCGGTCGGGCTGGCCTCCGCCGACGGCGTGGCTGCCGCCGTGGGCTACGGCCTGCTGTCGCTGGTGTCCACGCTACCCGGCGTCGTGCCGCTGCTGCTGCCGAGGCGCCGCGGCGGGGGGTCGCAGGTCCAGGTCGAAGCAGACGTCCTGGCCGAGGCGGAACGACCGTGACGGCGGCCTGACCGCGTCCCGCGCCAGCGCAGGTCCGGGCACCTCGATCCCCGCCGTTGCGTCGGCGCCCAGGAGCACGGGCGCGACGCTCAGGTGCAACCGGTCCAGCACCCCCGCCCGCAGGAACGTCGACACCGTCCGCCCCCCGCCCTCCACCAGCACCCGGACGTGCCCCAGCACCGCGAGGGCACGCAGCACGACCACCGGGTCGAAGCCCGCACCGGCGAGCGGCAGACCCAGGACCCGGACCTGCTCCGGCGCGGCCATGTGGGCCGCAAGCGCCTGCGCGACGACCCACGTGGTGGGGGCCCCGTCGCTCAGCACCCGGCTGCTGCGCGGCGCCCGCCCGGTCGGGTCGAGCACGACCCGGTGCGGGTCGACGCCCTCGACGGCCCTGACCGTCAGCCGCGGGTCGTCGCAGGCCACGGTCCCGACCCCGACCACGACGGCGTCGACGAGGGCGCGGAGCTGGTGCAGGTGCGCCCGGTCGGTCTCGCCGGTGACGAACTCGGCGTCACCGGTGCGGGTCGCGATGCGGCCGTCGAGGCTCTGCCCGAGCTGTGCCACGACGTAGGCGCCCGTGGCCAGCAGCAGCGGGGCGTACAGCTGCTCACCACCGGGGAACGGCGCAGCGGGGTGCCCGTCGGCCTGCTTGGGCCGGGCCGTCCCGACCTCGACGGGAGGCCTCATGCGTGCATCCTCGGGACCAGACCGAGCGCCTCGGTGGCGCTGAGCCCAGTCAGGCGTAGCAGGTCCGTCAGCAGCGACCGGGTCTGGGCCAGCACCGTCGCCCCCGACAGCCCCAGCGGGACGTCCAGCGCCGAGGAGCGTTCGGCGATGGCCGTCAGCTCGCGCTGGAGAAGGGGCTGCTGGGCGAGGTCTCCGTAGCCGTCGGCGAGGTGGTCCACGACGACCGCGAGCGCACTCACCAGGCGCAGCACGTCGTCGGGGACGGGGTCGTCACGCTCGACCGCCACGTCCGCGCGACGCACCAGCACGCGGGCGTTGCGCACCGCGAGGTCCAGGATAGTCGCGGCGTCGGCGTCGGTGCGCGCCCGGCGCGAACGGGTCCGACGCAGCACCGACAGCGACGCGGCGTCCGAGCGCTCCGTCGTGACCTCGCGCAGCTGGGTGAGCGAGTACTCCGTCGCGCGTGCCCGCTCCAGCGTTCGCCTGGCCAGCTGGACGTCCCCGGTGCGGTGGGCCTTGACGGCGTCCCGCAGCAGCGACGCGAGCGTGCGGAGCACCTCGACCGCGTGCTCGCGCGGGCGGCGGAGCGGCCCCACGGGCGACAGCACCGCCACCAGCAGCGCGGTCGTGCCCCCGACGACGGCGTCCAGCCAACGGTCCAGGCCCTCGTCGGGAGCCGCGACCAGCGTGGTGACGATGGCCGCCTGCACCCCGGCCTGCATGACGATGAGCGCCCCCGCGTCCAGCAGCACCGCCAGCCCCATCGCGACCAGCACGGCCAGCACGAGGACCCAGACGCTCGGGCCGACCAGGGACACGACCACGTCACCGACCGCGACCCCGATGGCCACCCCGACCACGATCTCGACCGCGCGACGCCACCGCTGCCGGTAGGAGGCGCCGAGGCCGATGATGGCCGCGGCGGGGGCGAAGAACGGCTGGTCGTGGCCCAGCACCTGCTCCGCGAACCAGAAGGCGACCCCTGCGGCGAGCGCCGACTGCACCAGCAGCGGCGCCGTCCGACCCAGTCGCCGGACACGCTCGGGGACGGCGCTGCGGGTCCTGCTCACAGCAGGCATCGTCTCAGGCGGGGGGTGGGAGACCGCCCGGTGGCTCCTCAGGACGGCGTCGTGGTGCACACTAGGGGCAGTGGTGGCGCCGATCTGGGCTGCCCTCCGTCGTGGAGCACTGCACCGGCGCCGACACAGCACGTCTGTCGCGCACGCCGAGGTCGTTTGTCTGCGGCGCCCCGACGACGCCTGAGAGGCGACTTCTTCACGCATGCCTGAGACCTACCCCACCTCCACCGCGGTCGGCTTCGCCGAGCTCGGTGTCTCCGCCCCGCTCGTGCGCACGCTCGCGGCGCAGGGCATCGAGTCCCCGTTCCCCATCCAGGCCGCCACGCTGCCCGACTCCATGCAGGGCCGTGACGTCCTGGGCCGTGGCCGCACGGGCTCCGGCAAGACGCTGGCGTTCGCGCTGCCCATCGTCAGCCGCCTGCTGTCGGAGCAGGGCGCCGTGCTGCGGCCCAAGCGGCCCCGCGCCCTGGTGCTCGCCCCCACCCGTGAGCTCGCCACCCAGATCGCCGAGGTCCTGCGGCCCCTGGGCGAGACCAACGGGCTGTCGGTCACCACCGTGTTCGGCGGCGTCCCCCAGGGTCGTCAGACCCAGGCCCTGAGCCGCGGCGTCGACATCGTCATCGCCTGCCCCGGTCGCCTCGAGGACCTGATGGGCCAGCGCGAGGTCTTCCTGGACCAGGTCGGCATCACCGTCCTGGACGAGGCCGACCACATGGCCGACCTGGGCTTCCTGCCCGCCGTGACCCGCATCCTCGACGCGACGCCCGCCGGCATCCAGCGGATGCTGTTCAGCGCGACCCTGGACAACGGCGTGGACCGCCTGGTCAAGCGCTACCTGCGCAACCCCCGCACCCACTCTGTGGACTCCGCCGAGTCGCCGGTGTCGACCATGACCCACCACCTGCTGTCGGTGAACGACCCCCACGCCAAGCAGGACGTCGTGCGCGAGCTCGCCTCGGGCACCGGGCGCCGGGTGCTGTTCATGCGCACCAAGCACTCCGCCAAGAAGCTGGCCAAGCAGCTCATCGCCTCCGGGATCCCCGCGGTCGACCTGCACGGCAACCTCACCCAGGGAGCACGCCAGCGCAACCTGGCCGCGTTCTCCGACGGTGAGGTCAACGTTCTCGTGGCCACGGACGTCGCCGCCCGTGGCATCCACGTCGACGACATCGAGCTGGTCGTGCACGTCGACCCGCCGACGGAGCACAAGGCGTACCTGCACCGCTCGGGCCGCACCGCCCGCGCCGGCAGCGACGGCGTCGTCGTCACCCTGGTCTTGCCCGAGCAGGAGCGTGAGGTCAAGACCCTCATGCGCCTGGCCAAGGTGAACGCCCGTGCCGACCGGGTCGCGCCCGGCAGCCCCGTGGTCAGCACCCTCGTCGGCGAGGTCGCCCCCCGTCGGGAGTACACCTCCCCCGCCGAGAAGATGGCGGAGCAGCAGGGCCAGACCGGCACCGGGCGTCGCGCCCAGGGCCGTGCCCGTCGCTCCGGCGCGCAGGCCGGCGGCAGCGGTGGCAGCTCGACGCGTTCCGCCGGCTCCGGCCGCGGCGCGGCGGCTGCGTCCGGCCCGGCGACGGGCTACCACGGCTCGCCGCGCCCCGGCGGCGGTCACCCCGGTGGCGGCACCGGTGGCACCGGCGGTTCGCGCCGTCGCGGTGGTGCCGGCCGTCCGGCCCGCGCCCGCTGACCAACCGCACCCGCACCACCTGAGCGAGGGGCCCGTCCACCCGGACGGGCCCCTCGCCTCGTTCCACCGCCCGCGTGCGTAGCCTCAGCCGCGGCTGGGGAGGGCGCGGCTGAGCCAGCCGATCAGCTCCTGGGGGTTGCGGGACTGGGTCCACACCGTCCCGGGGCCACGGAAGTCGAACACCCACCCCTCCCCGGTCCGCAGCGTAGACATGAGCCCGCGGCTGACCTTGCGCATCTGCGGTGTCACCCGGTCCTCGTAGGCGACGACGTGACCGGAGTCGACCGTGAACCCACCGCCTTCGGGCAGGTCGTGCCGGTCCAGCGCCCCGTAGCAGGAGGCCACCACCGGACCGCTGCCGCTGGCCCGCACGACGAACGCCCCCTCGCCGCCGAACAGGTTGGCCGTGCCGCCGAACTTCGTGTCGAGCTCCACCCCGGTGCCGGAGGCGAGCCAGGATCCCTTGGTGAGCACGAGCGGACTCCTCGGCGAGCACTCCAGCACCACGGCGTCACCGGGCAGCCGTGCCGCGAGGTCGACCCAGCCCGCGTGCTCGCGGTGGGCGGTGAACGTGGTGACGAAGAACGACTCCCCGCCCAGCACGCTGCGGCTCAGCGAACGGACCAGGCCACCCTGCATCTGCGCCTCGACGCTCACGCCCCAGGAGTGCGCCGCAAGCGAGCCGGACTCCCCGCGCAGCTGCTCCCCGGGCTGCAGCTCGGCCCGGACGACGGCGAAGGACGGCTGGTGGCGCAGCGACAGGTGCACGCCGCCACGGTACGACCGCGGTTGTGCCGCGTCCACGACGAGGCCGTGACGGGCGCCTCAGCCTGCCGGTTCGACGTCCACGACGGCGACGTCGACGGGCAGCGCCGTGCCGAGGACGTCGGCGGTGGCGCTCGTCACGGCCACGCGCGCCTGCGCGGCGACCTCGCGCACGTCGGCGCCGTAGCGGACCCAGACCTCGACCCGCACCGACGTCGCGACGCCCGCCCCGGCAGCCCCGGCTGTCGCGACGCCCGCCCCGGCAGCCCCGGCTACGGCGACGGCCCCGGTGACGGCAGCTCCCGTGCCGACGGCCACACCCACCGGGCGGCAGTCCCGGACCCTGGCCAGCGCGCGACGGACGGCGTCCACGAGCACACGCTGGTCGACGCGGACCACGCCCGCGTCGTCGTCCCGGACCGTCAGCGGCCGTCCGGGCCTGCTGAGCGCTCGCACCCTGCGGGTCACCCGGTCGGCGACGTCGGACCAGCCGGGCGCCGGCTCGCCCTGCAGCGCCACGGTCGCCCGCTGCAGGGCCGAGGGCCCCCGGGGGTCGTCCGAAGGTGTCACGGTCGCCATGTCGCCATCCTCTCCTCCAGGGCCCGCCGCGCACGGGACAGCTGCCCCCGCACCACGTCGGGGCCGGTGCCGAGCACCTCGGCGGTCTCGGCCTGCGTGAGCCCCTCGACCTCGACCAGCAGCCAGCAGGCGCGCTGCCGGTAGGGCAGCCCTCCCAGCGCCCCCTCCAGGGCACGGGCCAGGTCGGCCGCGCTCGCGTGGTCCCACGGGTCCGAACCGGCGCCGGCAGGTCGGGCCAGGAGGACCTCCTCCTGCTGCGGTCTCGGACGGCGGCGACGGGCCAGGTCGAGGGCCTTGTGCGACGTCAGCCCCAGCAGCCAGGTGCGCAGGGCCGAGTCGCCCCGGTACCGCTCGAGGGACCGCCAGGCGGCGACGAGCGCGTCCTGGACCGCCTCCTCGGCGTCACCGGGGTCGTGCAGCACCCGCCGGGCGTAGCGCAGCATCGCGGGCCCGTGCAGCCGCACCACCTGCTCGAACGCCTCCCGGTCGCCCAGCGCTGCCGCCCGCGCCAGCGCCAGGTCCTGCCTGCGGGAGCCTGCCGCCGCCGGGTCGCGAGCCGCGTCGGCACGGACCGTCGACGCTCCCACGCGCCACACCCGACCACCCTCGGGGCAGCCCCGCAAGCCTGCCCCGGGGATCGTCGGCCACGCGCAGCACCCGCGACACCGGCGTGACGGAGGTCACCCGTCACGGCGCGTGCGGTTCCTGCCCGACGGTACGACTCACCGGTGCCCGAACGACGTGACCCCCACGAGAGGAACCCACCCCATGGCTCAGGTCCCCACCACCGGCACCACCGTCACCACCGGCCGGACGGAGTCCGGGACCACTGTCGGCTCCACCCTGGACAGCTCGGCCGGGCGCACCGCGATCGCCGACGCCGTCGTGTCCAAGATCGCGGGCATCGCCGCGCGCGACGTCGTCGGTGTGCACTCCCTCGGCGGCGGCAGCGCCCGCGCCATGGGTGCTCTGCGCGAGCGGATCCCGGGCGGGCGCACCAACGTCTCCCAGGGCGTGGCGGTCGAGGTCGGCGAGAAGCAGACCGCCGTCGATATCGACATCGTCGCCGAGTACGGCGTGGCCATCGCCGACCTGGCCGCCGGGATCCGCGACAACGTCATCACCGCCGTCGAGCGCATGACGGGCCTGCAGGTCACCGAGGTCAACATCGTCGTCCACGACGTGTTCCTGGACACCGGCGAGGACGAGGACCCCACCGGCCCCGAGGCCTCCCGGGTCCAGTGACGACCCCCACCCCGCCGAGCACCCCCGGTGGCCTCGCCGCTCAGGCCGACGTCGTCGAGGCCGCGGTGCTCGCCGTGCCCGGCGTCACGGCCCTGCACGGCGGTGCCCACGGCGAGGTGGCCGTCCACCTCCCGGGTCGACGGGTCAGCGGGGTGCGGCTCCGCGAGGGGCGCACCGAGGTCCACGTCGTGCTGGAGCTCGGCCGCCCGGTAGGGGCGACCGCGGCCGCCGTCCAGGATGCGGTCGCCCGGGTACGACCCGGACCGGTCGACGTCACCGTCGAGGACGTGACGGACCCCCGACCGGCCGTGCACCGGGAACCCGTCGTCGCGCCAGGCCCCGACCGTCCACCCCACCCGCACCGGAGGACCCCATGACCACCACGCACACCGGCCTGCTCGCCGGGCTCCTGCTGACGCTCGCCGCCACGACGGGCGGCTTCACCGGCTTCCTGCTCGCGCTCGTCCTGGGTGCCGTCGGCTGCGGGGTCGGCGCCTGGCGCGACGGCTCGATCGACGCCGGCACGTTCCGCCGCGGTCGTCCACGTGCCTGATCCGCTCGCCCCGCCGGCGCAGCGCGGTCACCTGGAGATCCGCCCCCGGGCGGTGGACCGGGTCGCCGTCGGCGCCGCCGGTGAGGTCGACGGCGTCGTCCGGGGCACCGCGGGCCGTCTCTCACGCCACCGGCTGCCGAGCGTCCGCAGCAGGGTCGACGGCGGCCGGGTGCGCCTGGACGTGGACGTGGCCGTCGCGTGGGGCCGGCCGCTGGCCGTCGTCGCCGGGTCGGTGCGCGAGCGCGTGGCGCAGCGGGTCCACGAGCTGACCGGTCTGCTGGTGGACGCCGTCGACGTCACCGTCGAGCGCGTCGTGGTCCCCGACGAGCGCCGGGCCGGGAGGGTCGTATGAGCGCGGCCGCCCCGACCGCCGGGAGCGGAGCGCCGACCACGGTCGCTCGGGACCAGGCCGTGCCGGTCGCCGGACCGCCGCTCGGCACACCGTCCGTGGTGCCCGTCGCCGTCCTGCTGTGCCTGGCGCTGGTCGGGCTCGGCGTGGTGGCGCTGCGCGAGGTGCTGGTGGGACGTCAGGTCGCGGGCACCACCCTGGTCCCCGGTGATGCCTGGCTCGGGCCGCTGCTGCGCTCCGCGACGTCGCTCGTGCAGGGCGGCAGCGCGGTCCTGGCAGGGGTGGGCGGGCTGCTGCTCGGCGTGCTGCTGGTGATGCTCGCCGTCGCCGCCCGACCCCGGCCCTCGGCCCGCCTCGCCGCCCGTCACCCGATGGACGTCCCCGTCGACGTCGACCTGCGCGGTGTCGCCGCGCTGGCCGCGGATGCGGCGCTGGTCGACGCCGAGGTCGGCACCTCACGCGCCACCGCACGTCCTCGCAGGGTCGTCGTGGACGTCAGCGTCGACCCGCGCGACAGCCACGACGAGGCCCGGCTGGGCGCCGGCGTCACCGAGCGGGTGGCCGAGCGGCTGCGCGACCTGGACCCCTCACCCAAGGTGCGGGTCCGGGTCCACGGGGCTGATCGCCGGTGAGCCGCGGAACGGTCGTCCTGGACCGGGCCGTCCTGCTCCTGCTGGGCGTCGTCGTCCTGGTCATCTCGGCGTTCCTCGTGGTCTGGGGCCTCGGTCGGCTGCCGTCCGCGCCGGCGGAGGTCGACCTCGCCGTGCTGCGCCAGGTCCCGGACCACCCCTGGTGGCCATGGGTCCTCGCGGTCGGCGGCACCCTCGCGGTCCTCGTCGGCCTGCGCTCGCTGCTGGCCCACTCGCGTCGGCGTCGGGTCCGCCACGTGACGATGTCCGCCGCCCCTGACAGGGTCGACAGGGTCGACAGGGCCGACAGGGCCGACGGCGGCGCCGGCACGGACGGGGCGGCCAGGGCGGGGGGGCAGCTGCGGCTGGACCTGCCGGCGGTCGCGACCGCAGCCGCGGAGTCCCTGTCCCGCAACCGCTGGGTCAGCCACGCCCGCGGCACCGTCGTCGTCGACCACGGCAGGCCCGTGCTCGAGATCCTCGTCCGGGTCGACGCGGCCGCGGACCTGGAGGACCTCCGGGCGAGCATCGACCGGACCCGGGCGACCCTCGCGGTCGTCCTCCCCCCCGGCACCGCCCACCTGCGCGTCCGCCTGGACGTGCACCGGGCCCGGGTGGAGAACCCGCGCGTCACCTAGACCCGGGCCCCAGGGGTCAGTCGGCGGTGACGTCGACCGTCGTGGTGGCCTCCGCGAGCGAGGTCCCCACGTGCAGGCGGAAGGTCCCCGGCTCCAGCCGCCAGGACGAGGACGTGGTGTCCCAGTGCTCGAAGCCGCGCCGCGGCAGCGGCACGACGGCGTCCACCGTCGCACCGGGGGCGACCTCGACGGCAGCGAACCCGACCAGCCAGCGCGGTACCCGCTCGACCTCGCTGTCCTGCTTCGACGCGTACACCTGCACGACCTGACGACCCGGGCGCGGGCTGGTGCACGTGACCGGCACGGTGACGCGGACGCCTCCGTCCTCGCTCGGGTCGCCCCCGACGGTCAGCTCGCCGAGCTCGAACCTGGCGTAGCCGAGGCCGTGCCCGAAGCCAAACAGCGGCTCCCGGCCGTCGCGCTCGTGGGCGCGGTAGCCGATGTGCAGGCCCTCCTCGTAGGCGAGCGCACCGTCGACCGGCAGGGTGGAGGGCAGGTCCGCCCCGGAAGCGGGCCAGGTCACGGGCAGCCGCCCGCCGGGCTCTCGGGCACCGGTCAGCACATCGCTGAGCGCGTTGCCGAACTCCTGCCCGGGGAACCACGTGAGGAGCACCGCCGGCACGTCGTGCACCCACGGCAGCAGCACCGGCGCGCCTGTGTTGACGACGACGACGGTGCGGGGGTTGGCGGCCGCGACCCGCCGGACCAGGTCGTCCTGCCGGCCCGGCAACGACAGCGAGGTGCGGTCGAAGCCCTCGCTCTCGACCTCGGCGGTGGTCCCGACGACGACGACCGCGACATCGGCGGCGGCAGCGGCGCGCACGGCCTCCTCGATCAGGTCGTCGTCGGCGACGGGCTCGGGCGTGAGCAGGAGCTTGAAGGTGACCGTGGCCACCTCGGCGTCGCCGAAGCCGCCCGTGGGAGCGGGGCGGTGGCTGAGGACGACCTCGACGTCCGCCCCCTCCGCCAGCTCGACGGGGCGCACCTGCTGCGGCGGGCGCATCATGCCTTCGACGGGGTCGGCACCCTCGGGCAGCGCGACCACCTCGTCCAGCACGGTGGTCCCGTCAAGGGTCAGGGTGAACGGCCCCACCCCGGCGACCCCGACCAGGTACGTGCCGGCCACCGGCGTCCTCAGCCGGAACGTGGCCTCGACGGTTGCCACGTCGCGCACGCGCAGCTCGGGGGTGTACCGGCCGAGCCACATGAACTCGGTCGCGAAGCGGTCCTCGCGGCCCAGCTCGGTGCCGTCCGGCCCCAGGAAGCGCACCACGGCCGCACCGTCGAGCAGGTCCTTCGCCAGCGGGGCGACCCGGTCGGAGCTGCTGACGCCGACGTGGTGGCTGACCTCCACGTCGTCGGCGAGGATGCGGCGCAGGCCTTCCAGCGGCCCGACCGTGTGCGCCGGGAAGACCGTCGCGCTGCCGCCGCCCAGGGTGCGACCGGCGACCGCGTCGGGCCCGATCAGGGCGATGCTGCTGATGCCGTCGCGGTCCAGCGGCAGCAGGTCGTCCTCGTTGCGGGCGAGCACGAACCCGGCCGCGGCGGCGGAGCGGAGCTCACCGGCGGTCCGGTCGGCGGGCCACGGCTCCGGCACCCGCGCCCAGGTGCCCTCCAGGGCGCCGACGCGGGCGGCGAGCAGCAGGAGCCGGCGGACCTTGTCCCGCACGGCCTCGGCGGGGACGGCACCGGAGCGGACGGCCGCGACCAGGGCGTCGCCCCAGGGCCCGGCCGGGCCGGGCATCAGCAGGTCGAGACCGGCGTTGGCGGCCGCCTCGGTGGAGCGACCGGCGAACCAGTCGGTCATGACGACGCCGTCGAAGCCCCACTCGCCCTTGAGAACCTCTGCCAGCAGCGGGCTCTCGGTCATGGTCGAGCCGTGGACGGAGTTGTAGGCCGCCATCACCGCCCAGGGCTGGGCCTCGCACACCACGTGCTCGAACGGCGCCAGGTACAGCTCCCGCAGGGCGCGCTCGTCGACCTGGACGTCGACGGTGAACCGGTCGGTCTCGGAGTCGTTGGCCACGAAGTGCTTGACGGTGGCGGCAACCCCCTGGGACTGCACGCCGCGCACGTAGGCGGCGGCCATCACCCCGCTGAGCAGCGGGTCCTCGCTCAGGCACTCGAAGTGCCGACCGCCGAAGGGGGTGCGGTGCAGGTTGATCGTCGGGGCGAGCAGGACGTCGACGTCCTTGTCGCGGGCCTCCTCGGCCAGCAGCCGGCCCAGCCGCTCGATCCGGTCGGGGTCCCAGGACGCCGCCAGCGACGTCGCGGACGGGATGTTGGCGGACGGGTCGCGCTCGTCCCAGGCCTCGCCGCGGACCCCGGCGGGGCCGTCGGAGGTGAGGACCCGGCGCAGGCCGATGGCGGGCTCCGGGTGCAGCGCCCAGAAGTCGGCTCCGGTCAGCAGCCGTACCTGCTGCTCGAGGCTCAGCCGGTCGGCGAGCTCGTCGATGTCCGGGGGGTCGGGGAGGTCGCTCGCGTAGGGGTCCGGAACGGTGATGCCGGGGACATCCTGAGCGTGTTCCACCTCGGTGCTGGTGCCGCCGGTCCCGGGGTCGAGCGCCGGGTCGGGCCCTGCCTGCGGCGTCGGGTCGAGGTGGTCGCTGCCGGGGGTGCTGCCGTCACTCATGGCTGATGTCTACCGCGCCCGGTCGGGTCGGGCGAACCCCTGCCCGACCGGACGCTGCCGATCAGCGGCTGCTGGGGGGAGGCGTCGTGGGACGACCACCCGTGGCGCCGCCGCCCCTGCCACCCTTGTTGCGCAGCGACGAGACGGCGTCCTTGATCTTCTGCTGGTTGTGAGGCTTGCGAGCCTCGTTCGCGACCTTGACGGCGATCCCGCTCTTCAGTGCCTTGCTCAAGAAACCCATTTTGCAGTTGTACCCCGACCGTACGGCTCCCACACACACGCGCCTCAGACGAACTCGACCGCCAGCGCGGCGGTGGTGGGACGGGACTGGCACATCAGCCGCAGGCCACGGGCGAGCTCGTCGGGCTCCAGCGCGTAGTTGACGTCCATCTCGACCTCCCCGGTCACGACCCGTGCCCGGCAGGTGCCGCAGACCCCGCCCCGACAGGCGTAGGGGGCGTCTGCGCGCACCCGCAGCACGGCGTCCAGCACGGTCTCGACCGCCCCGTCCACCTCGACGGTGCTGCGGCGACCGTTGAGCGTGACCTCGGCGGTGGTGGCGGCGGCTGCCGTGGCGGCGCGGGGCCGGGGCGCCACCGGGCCGGCGTGGAACAGCTCGACGTGCACCCGCGAGCCGTCCACACCCAGGTCGGTGACCAGCGTCTCCTTGGCGGCGGTGACCAGCTCCAGCGGCCCGCAGAGGAACCAGTCGTCGACGTCGGGGACGTCCAGCAGCACCTCGGCCATCCCCAGCAGCCTGTCCCGGTCGATCCGGCCGCTCAGCAGCTCGGACTCCTGGTCCTCTCGCGACAGGACGTTGATCAGCCGGAAGCGCGCGCCGTGGCGGTCACGCAGGTCGAACAGGTCCTCCGCGAACATGACGTCGCGGGCCGAGCGGTTGCCGAACAGCACCGTCACCCGGCTGCCCGGCTCGGCGGCGAGCACCGCACGGGCGATGCCCAGCACCGGCGTGATGCCGCTGCCGGCGACGACAGCCGCGACGTGCCGGGCGAGGGTCGGGTCGACGTCCAGGCCGAAGCTGCCCCCGGGCGGGGCGACCTCGACGACGTCGCCGACCGCGAGGACGTGCATGGCCCAGGTGCTGAGCAACCCGCCCGGGACGACCTTCACCCCGACGGTGATCTCGTCGGACCCTGGCTCCCCGCACAGGGAGTACGTCCGCCGCACGTCGGCACCGCGGAGCTTTACACGCAGCGTCACGTGCTGGCCGGGGCGCGCGGCGAAGACGGCGCGCAGCTGCGGCGGCACCCGGAACGACACCGCGACGGCCTCGTCGGTGAGCCGTTCGAGCCGGCTCACGCGCAGCCGGTGGAACCCGGTCCCGGTCTCGCCGGTCGTGGCCCCTGCCGTACCGGCGCCGCTGGTGGTCACTGCTCAGAACTCCTTGAAGTGGTCGAAGGGCTCCCGGCACGCCGTGCAGCGCCACAGCGACTTGCACGCCGTCGAGGCGAACCGGGCGAGCTCCTCGGTGCGGCTCGAGCCGCACCGGGGGCAGCCCGGGTCGGGGGTGCCGTCACCGACCAGGCCGGGCCGGTAGCCGAGCTCCAGCGGCACCCGCCCACCCGGCGGTCGCGGCCCGGGTGGGGCGATGCCGTACTCGGCCAGCTTGCGGCGCCCGTCGGCGCTCATCCAGTCCGTCGTCCAGGCGGGCCGGTGGACCAGCACGACCTCGACGGAGCGTGCCCCTGCCCGCTGCAGCGCGGCCGTGACGTCGGCGCGGATCTCGTCCATCGCCGGGCAGCCGGAGTAGGTGGGTGTGATGTCCACGTGGACGGCACCGTCGGCGTCCACCCGCACCTGGCGGAGGATGCCGAGGTCGGCGATGGTCAGCACCGGGATCTCGGGGTCGGTGACCTGCTCGAGAGCCGCCAACGCCGCCTCGCGAGTCATCACCCCCGGACCGCTGCGCCCCACCGGCACGCTCACCACCGCGGACCGCCTACCAGACCGCGCCGGGGTGGGAGCGGGCCACGTGCTGCAGCTCGGCGAGCAGGTAGCCCATGTGCTCGGTGTGAAGCCCGCGCCGCCCGCCCGTCGGCTGCCACGAGGTCTCCGGCCGCTGCAGGCCCGCATCGGCGAGGACCGCGTCGAGGGTGACGTCCCACTGCTCACGCAGCGGTGCCGGGTCCGGGGCCACCCCCGACGCCACCAGACGGTCCAGCACCTCGTCGCGCTCGAACAGCTCGGCGGCGTAGGGCCACACCTGCGCGAGGCCGTCGGTGACACGTGCCGAGGACTCCGGCGTGCCGTCACCGAGGCGCACCACCCAGCTCGCGGAGTGGTCCAGGTGGTAGCGGGACTCCTTGACAGCCTTGGCGGCCACGGCGGCCAGGGCCTGGTCGGTGCTCGCCTGCAGCGCCGCGTACATCGGCACCTGGTAGGCGCTGACGAGCAGCTGCCGCGCCATGGTCCGGCCGAAGTCGCCGTTCGGCAGCTCGACCAGCTGGACGTTGGTGAACGCGCGCTCGTCCCGCATGTAGGCGTAGTCGTCCTCGGGGCGCCCGCTGCCGTCGAGCTCACCCACCCGGGCCAGCAACGTGCGGGCCTGGCCGAGGAGGTCCAGGCCGATGTTGAGCAGGGCGACGTCCTCCTCGATCGTCGGTCCGCGTGCCGCCCACTCCCCCGCGCGCTGCGCGAGGACCAAGGCGTCGTCGGCCAGCCGCAACGTGTAGACGGCGACGTCGGAGGCGCCCGGGTCGGCGGCCGCGGCGGTGCCGGGGTCTGCGCCTGCGGCGCTGCCGGGGACCTGGCTCACAGGTTCTGGACCTCGTCGGGGACGGTGTAGAACGTCGGGTGCCGGTAGGGCTTGTCCCCGGCGGGGTCGAAGAACGCGTCCTTCTCGTCCGGGCTGCTGGCGACCACGTCGTCGGCCCGCACCACCCAGATGCTCACGCCCTCCTGCCGACGGGTGTAGACGTCCCGGGCGTTGCGCAGCGCCATGTGGGAGTCAGGGGCGTGCAGGCTCCCGGCGTGGGTGTGCGACAGGCCGCGACGGCTCCGCACGAACACCTCCCACAGCGGCTCGCGGTCCGCCGGAGCGACGCCGCTCATACGAACGCGGTGCCGTTGCTCTGCGCCACAACGGGCCGTTGCGTCGAAACGGTTGGCACAACGGGCCGTTGCGTCGAAACGGCCGCGCGACGCGAGGCGTGCGCCGCCGCGGCCTCACGCACCCAGGAACCCTCCTCGTGGGCGCGGCGGCGGAACTCCACGCGCTGGCGGTTGCACGGACCGTCACCGGCCACGACCCGGGCGAACTCCTCCCAGTCCGGCGTGCCGAAGCGGTGGTGACCGGTCTCTGGGTCCAGGACGAGCTCCGGGTCGGGGACGGTGAGCCCCAGGAACTCCGCCTGCGGGACGGTGGCGTCGACGAACCGCTGGCGCAGCTCGTCGTTGCTGAACCGCTTGATCCCCCACGCCATCGACCGGGCGCTGTTGGGCGAGGCGTCGTCGGGCGGCCCGAACATCATCAGCGACGGCCACCAGTAGCGGTCGAGCGCGTCCTGGGCCATCGCCTTCTGCGCGGCCGTGCCGCGGGCGAGGGCGAGCATGCCCTCGAAGCCCTGCCGCTGGTGGAAGGACTCCTCCTTGCACACCCGGACCATGGCGCGGGCATAGGGGCCGTAGGAGCAGCGCGACAGCGGTACCTGGTTCATGATCGCCGCGCCGTCGACCAGCCAGCCGATGGCGACGGTGTCCGCCCAGGTCAGCGTCGGGTAGTTGAAGATCGTGGAGTACTTCTGCCGCCCCTCGTGCAGGGCGTCCAGCAGGTCCGCCCGGTCGACCCCGAGGGTTTCCGCCGCGGAGTACAGGTACAGCCCGTGACCGGCCTCGTCCTGCACCTTGGCGTAGAGGATCGCCTTGCGACGCAGGCTGGGGGCACGGGTGACCCAGTTGCCCTCCGGCTGCATCCCGATGATCTCGGAGTGCGCGTGCTGGGCGATCTGGCGGACCAGGGTGCGACGGTAGGCCTCGGGCATCGCGTCCCGCGGCTCCACCCGACCGTCGTCAGCGATCACGGCGTCGAACGTGGCCTGCGCCTGGGGCGGTAGCTCGTCATGGGTCGTCGCCACGTGGACCTCCTCCATATACCGACCACTCGTTCGGTATTAGGGTCCGCCTGCACCCCGGGGTGTGTCAAGGGCCCGCGACCCCATCCGGGCCGACCGGAGGCTCAGCGGCCGGGTCGCAACGGCGGCGAACCCGCCAGCCCCGCCACGTCGCCCATCCCGCCCACGAACTCCGCGACCGCGTCGTCGGAACGGTGCCGCGGCGACCAGCCGAGCTCCGAGACGACCCGGCCGGTGTCCATCAGCGGGGTCCACAGCCCCATGTCGACCCAGCCCGCGTCGGTCGGCTGCAGGTGCAGGGACCACGTCAGGTCCACCAGGGCACGGACCGCCCCTGCAGGAACCGGCACGGACCCGCGCGCGCCGAGGGCCTGCGCGAGCTCGTCCGGTCCCAGCACGGGCTCGTCGGCCACGTTGAGCGCCCCACCCGGTCGGGCGTGCGCCGCCAGCCGGAACGCCTCGGCGAGGTCGCCGGCGTGGACGGCCTGGGAGATGAGCCGGCGCGGCAGCGGCAGGACCGGCGGGCGCACCCGTCCCACGACCCACCGCGGCAGCAGCGGCCCGCCGAAGTAGCGGGCGACCTCCGCGCCGGCGGCGCGCTGCACCACGATCGCCGGGCGGACCCGGGTGATGCCGAGCGGGGCACCGCTGGCCTCGACGTCGTCGAGGAACCTCTCGGCGGCGGCCTTCTGACGGCTGTAGAGCGAGGAGCTGATGCCCCCGGTCGGCCAGGACTCGGCCACGCGACGGTCCTTGGGCCCAGGGCTGTAGGCGCCGACGCTGCTGGTGTGGACCAGGTGCGGGACACCCGCCTGCACCAGCGCCCGCACCAGCAGGGTGAGCCCGCCGAGGTTCACCCTGCGCAGCAGCGCGACGTCACGGCTCGGCTGCAGCTTCCACGCCAGGTGGATCGCGACGTCGCAGCCGCGGGCCGCCTCCACCAGGGCCGGCAGGTAGGCGGGGTCGGACAGGTCCACGCGGTGCCAGCTCACCCCGGACCACGGCGCCAGGGACGCGTCGGGCAGCCGGTCGACGACGCCCACCACCTCCGCCACGGCCGGGTCGTCGAGCAGGGCGGCCGTCAGGGCGGAGCCCACGTTGCCGGTGGCACCGGTCAGCAGAACACGCATGCCCCCAGCCTGGGCCCGCCGGGGGGGCGCCGCACCTGCTCGCCCACGGCGACGCTTGCGGTACGTCCGGTGACCACGCGACACGGATCGCCGAGGCACGCCTGGATCTGGGACCGTCGGGTCTACCGTCTGCACAGGAGGGCGCCATGACCACCACGGACGCGACGCGAGGCCGGGGCAGGCCGGCGCGCCACAGCCTCGACGAGCTCGTCGAGCTGGTGGCGGCGCAGTTCATCGAGCGGGGCTACGACGCCACCTCGATGGAGGACCTGGCACGGGCGACGGGCCTGACCAAGGCCGCCCTGTACCACCACGTGTCCGGCAAGGAGGAGTTCCTCCGCCTCGCCGTGTCCCGCGGCATCGACCTGCTCGACGCCGCCGTGTCGGAGGCCGAGGACCTCGACGCCCCGGCCGTGCAGCGGCTGGAGTGCGTGGTCCGGCGCAGCGTGCAGGTCCTCGTCGACAACCTGCCCTACGTCACGCTGCTGCTACGGGTGCGCGGCAACACCGCCACCGAGCTGTGGGCGTTGGAGCGGCGGCGCGACCTGGACGCCCGCACAGCCGCCCTGACCGCCAAGGCCGTCGCCGACGGGGACCTCGACCCCGGTGTTGACCCGGCGCTGGCGACCAGGCTGGTGTTCGGGGCCGTGAACTCCGTCACCGAGTGGTACCGCCCGGGCGGCGGGGTGGACGGGTCCACCATCGCCGACACCCTGGCGAGGATGCTCGTCGACGGGCTCCGCGCCAGGCCCTGACGAGGGGCACCTTGACGGGCGGGGTGCAGCCGCGTTCACTTCCTTCCCGACCGCACGTCCGGTATCTGCCCGAACACCCGTAGGAGACGCCGTGACGCTGCCGACCGCCCCGTCGGAGCTCGTCGTCGGGATCGTCGGTGCCGGGGCGATGGGGACCGGCATCGCCCAGGTTGCGGCCACGGCCGGTCACCGCACGCTGCTGCTGGACGCCCGCGACGGAGCGGCGGCCGACGCCGTGGCACAGCTGGCCGCCCGGCTGGCCGCTCTGGTCCAGGCGGGGCGCACCACGGCGGAGCAGGCCGACACGGTCCTGGCCCGGCTCGAGCCGGTGGCCGAGGTCGCGGACCTGTCCGGCTGCGGGCTGGTCGTCGAGGCCGTCGTGGAGGACCTCGCCGTCAAGCGCGAGCTGCTGCGGGCGCTGGAGGCCGTCGTCGGGCCCACGGCCCTGCTGGCCAGCAACACGTCCTCGTTGTCCGTCACCGACCTCGCGTCGGGGTTGGAGCGACCGGGTCGGGTCGCCGGGTGGCACTTCTTCAACCCGGCACCGAGGATGCCCCTGGTCGAGGTCGTCCGGGGCGCCTGCACCCACCCCACGGTCGTGCAGACGCTGACCGCGCTGGCCCGCGCCTGGGGCAAGGTCCCCGTCAGCTGTACCTCCACCCCCGGCTTCGTCGTCAACCGGGTGATGCGGCCCTACTACGGCGAGGCGCTGCGGCTGCTGGTCGGTACGTACGCCGCCGCCGCTGGTCCTCACGGGTACGAGGAGGCCGACCCGCTGACAGCCGCGACGGTGGACGCGCTGCTGCGCGAGGCCGGCGGGTTCCCGATGGGTCCGTTGGAGCTCACCGACCTGATCGGCCACGACGTCAACGCCGCGGTCAACCGCAGCCTGTGGGAGGCGACCGACCGCGACCCCCGCTACGAGCCGTCCACCGTCCAGGACGGGCTGGTCGCCGTCGGCAGGCTGGGTCGCAAGCGTGGGCAGGGTGTGTACGACCACACCGGCGGCCCGACCGCGGCGGCGGAGCGGCAGCCCGCGACCGTTCCGGCCGTCGAGGGGTTGCCCGGTCGCACCCCGAGGCTGCGGGCAGGGGCCGGGCTGGACGTCCTGCTCGAGCGCGCGGGCCTGCGCGGGACCGACAGGACGGACACCGACGGCGCGGCCACCGACGTCGCGGACAGCGACGGGACGGGCACCGACGGCGCGGGCGAGGTGGTGGTCGCGCTCACCGACGGCCGCACCGCCGCGCAGGTCGAGGCGGCCACGGGTCGCCCCACTGTGCTGGTCGACCTCGCCCGGGACCAGGCCACCTGCACCCGGGTCGGCGCTGTCGCCTCACCCGGCTGCCCGCCGGGCACCCTGACCGCGTTCGCCACGGCGCTCCACCCGGCCGGGGTCGCTCTGAGCCCGCTCCCCGACGTGCCCGGTCTCGTCGTCGCGCGGACCGCCGCCACCGTGGTGGCGGCCGCCGAGGACGCCGTCGAGGCCGGGGTCGCGACCGCCCCCGACGTGGACCTTGCGCTGGAGCAGGGCGCCGGGCAGCCGCAGGGCCCGCTGGCCTGGGGCGGCCGGCTCGGCCACCGCTGGGTGGTCGGCGTGCTGGACGCGCTGGCCGTCGCCGAGCCGACCGGGCGCTACCGCGTCTGCCCGACCCTGCGCGCCCGCGCCATGCTCGAGCGCGACCGGGTGTCCACCCGTGCCGGGATCGAGCTGGTGTCGGCCGGTCCCGGCAGCGGCGTCGTCCGGGTCACCGTCACCGAGGACATGCTCAACGGCCTCGACATCGTCCACGGCGGCATGGTCTGCGTCGTCGTGGACACCGCCCTCGCGGTCGCCTGCAACGGCGAGGGGGTGCTCACGGTGGGCTCCGGCCTCGACGTGGTCTGGCTCGCACCAGGACGGCTCGGCGACGTCCTCACCGCGACGGCCACCGAACGCTCCCGCTACGGCGGCGGCCGCCGCAACGGGCTCTACGACATCACCCTGGTCCGCGACGACGGCACCGTGGTCGCGGAGGTCCGTGGCCGGACCCGCGTCGTCGGACCGGTCCCCAGCCAGTCAGCACCCACGTCAGGACGAGGGCAGTCATGAGCGAGGCATACCTGGTCGACGGCGTCCGGACCCCGATCGGGCGGTACGCCGGGGCGCTCGCCGCGGTCCGGCCCGACGACCTCGCCGCGCACGTCATCGCAGCGCTGCGGCAGCGGCAGCCCGGGGTTGACTGGGACGCCGTCGACGAGGTCGTGCTCGGCTGCGCCAACCAGGCGGGCGAGGACAACCGCGACGTCGCCCGCATGGCGGTGCTGCTGTCCGGGCTCCCGTCGAGCACCCCGGGCATCACGATCAACCGGCTCTGCGGCTCCGGTGCCGACGCCGTCGCCGTGGGGGCACGCCAGGTCCGCACCGGTGAGGCGGAACTGGTCGTGGTCGGCGGGGTGGAGTCGATGTCGCGCGCGCCCTTCGTGATGGCCAAGGCGGAGACCGCCTACGACCGCCGCGCCGAGGTCCACGACACCACGATCGGCTGGCGCTTCGTCAACGAGCGCCTGGCACAGCTGCACGGCACCGAGGCCATGGGCGAGACCGCCGAGAACGTCGCCGAGGCCCACGGCGTCTCGCGCGAGGACCAGGACGCGTTCGCGCTGCGCTCCCAGCAGCGTGCGGCCGCAGCGCAGGTCGACGGCTGGTTCGCCCGTGAGATCGCCCCGGTGCCCGTGCCGCAGCGACGCGGGGACCCCGTGCTGGTCGAGGTCGACGAGCACCCCCGCCCGGGCACGACGGCTGAGTCGTTGGCCACTCTGCAGCCGGCGTTCCGTGCCAGGGGCAGCGTCACGGCAGGCAACGCCTCGGGCGTGAACGACGGGGCCGCCGCGCTGCTGCTGGCCTCCGCCGAGGCGGTCGAGCGTTACGGTCTGACCCCGCTCGCCCGGGTCAGCGCCGCCGCGAGCGCGGGCGTCCTGCCGCGCGTGATGGGCATCGGTCCCGTGCCCGCGGTGCAGAAGCTGCTCGGCCGGGCCAGCCTGGGCGTCTCCGACATCGACGTCGTGGAGCTCAACGAGGCGTTCGCCTCGCAGGCCCTCGCGGTGCTGCGCGGCCTCAGCCTCCCCGACGACGCCGAGCACGTCAACCCCCACGGCGGGGGGATCGCGCTGGGGCACCCGCTCGGCATGAGCGGTGCCCGCCTGACCCTGACCGCCGCCCGCGCCCTGGCGGAGCGGGACGCCCACCGCGCCGTGGTGACGATGTGCGTCGGGGTCGGGCAGGGCGTCGCGCTGCTGCTCGAGCGCTGAGGAGCGACGATGCTCGAGAGCTACGTCGCAGGTTCCTGGCGCACCCCCACCGACACCGGCGCTCCGCTGCACGACGCGGTCACGGGCCAGGAGGTCGCCCGGATCTCGACCGCACCCGTCCCGGCGGCCGACGCTGTCCGCCACGGCCGAGAGATCGGCGGGCCGGCGCTGCGGGCGTTGACGTTCCACCAGCGCGCACTGCTGGTGAAGGAGCTCGCCCTGGCGCTGCGGCGGCACACCGAGGAGCTGTACGAGCTGTCCTACGCCACCGGTTCGACCGCGCGGGACACCGCTGTCGACGTCGACGGCGGGATCGTGACGATGCTCGGGATGTCGAGCACGGCGCGCCGGACGCTGCCCAACGACGTCGTCGCCGTCGACGGGCCGGTCGAACGGGTCAGCCGCGGCGGCACGTTCCTGGCCCAGCACGTCTGGACCCCGCTGCGGGGCGTCGCCGTCCAGGTCAACGCCTACAACTTCCCGGTGTGGGGTGCGCTGGAGAAGCTGGCCCCCGCGCTGATCGCGGGGGTGCCGAGCATCGTCAAGCCCGCCGAGCAGACCTCGTACGTCACCGAGCGGATGGTGCGGCTGGCGATCGGTACGGGGATCCTGCCCGAGGGTGCCCTGCAGCTGCTGGTCGGCGCCCCCGACGGCTTGCTGGACGCCCTCGACGGCCAGGACCTGCTGGGCTTCACCGGGTCGGCCGCCACCGCGGCGCTGCTGCGAACCGACCCGGCGGTGGTCCACCGCGGGGTCCGGTACACCGCCGAGGCGGACTCGCTCAACGCCGCGGTCCTGGGCCCCGACGCCACCTCCGGCAGCCCCGAGGTGGAGCTGTTCGTCCGGGAGGTCGCCAGGGAGATGACCGTCAAGGCCGGGCAGAAGTGCACCGCCGTGCGACGCGCGTTCGTGCCCTCGTCGATGCTGGCGGAGGTGACCGACGCGCTGGCCGAGCGGCTGCGGGGCGCCACGGTGGGCGACCCCAGGGACCCGGCGACGCGGGTGGGCGCGCTGGTGGACCACGAGCAGCGTGACGCGGTCCGCGCGGCCGTACGGCAGATCGCCGCGGGAGGACGCCTCGTCACCGGGTCGCTGGACACCGTCGTGACCGGTCTGGAGCGCGGCGCGTTCCAGGCGCCCGTCCTGCTCGCGGTGCACGACGCCCGCTTCGCTCCCGTGCACGAGGTCGAGCCGTTCGGCCCGGTCGCCTCGCTGATGGCCTACGACAGCGTGGTGGAGGTCGTGGACCTGCTCGCTCTCGGCCGCGGCTCGCTGGTGGCCAGCATCGCCAGCCACGACCCCGGCTTCGTCCGCCAGGTCGTGCTGGGCGCGGCGCCCTTCCACGGCCGGATCCACGTCCTGGACCGTGACGACGCCGCAGAGTCCACCGGCCACGGCGCCCCGCTCCCCCTGCTGGTGCACGGCGGGCCGGGCCGGGCCGGGGGCGGCGAGGAGCTCGGCGGGGTCCGCGGCGTGTTCCGCCACATGCAGCGCACGGCCGTGCAGGGCAGCCCGGACATGCTGACCGCCGTCACGGGCCGGTGGGTCACGGGCTCCCGACGCTTCACCGACGGCCCGCACCCGTTCCGGCTGTCGATGTCGCAGCTGCGGGTCGGTGACGGCATGACCAGCGACTGGCACGAGGTCACGGCCGAGGACGTCGCCGGCTTCGCCGAGATGACGGGCGACACGTTCTACGCCCACACCGACCCCCAGGCCGCCGCGGCCAACCCGCTGTTCGGCGGCGTGGTCGCCCACGGCTACTGGGTGCTGTCGCGCGCTGCCGGCCTGTTCGTGGACCCCGCGCCAGGGCCGGTGCTGGCCAACACGGGCCTGGAGGGGCTGCGCTTCACCACCCCGGTCAGGGTGGGTGACCGGATCAGGGTGGCGCTGACCTGCCAGGGCTTGGACCCGCGGGAGGGCTCCGACGTCGGCGACGTCCGCTGGGACGCGGCCGTGACCAACCAGCGCGACGAGCTGTGCGCCACCTACACCTTGCTCACCAGGGTCACCCGCGACCCCCGCTGAGGCGAGGGCGCAGGCTCAGTCCATGCCGAAGGCCAGCAGCGTCGTCGTGCTGAACGTCTCCCCTGGTCGCAGCACCGTGCTGGGGAAGTCGGGCTGGTTCGGGGAGTCGGGCAGGTGCTGGGTCTCCAGGCACAGGCCGTCGCCCTGGCGCAGGGTGCGCCCGCCGCGACCGACCACCGAGCCGTCGAGCATGTTCCCGGAGTACAGCTGCACGCCGGGCTGGTCGGTGCTGACCTCGAGCCGACGCCCGCTCCTCGGCTCCAGCACCCGGGCAAGCAGCGTCTCCGCGGTCCCCGTGCCGGGGCGCACCCAGCAGTGGTCGTAGCCCCCGGCGCGCAGCAGCTGCAGGTGGGACCGCCTCACCCCGTCACCCAGGCGGACCGGGTCGCGCAGGTCCAGCGGCGTCCCCGCGACGGCCTCGAGGTGCCCGAGCGGGACGAAGTCCGCGTCCACCGGCACGTACTCCTCCGCCAGCACCTGCACGAGGTGGTCCTCGACCGTGCGGGTGCCCGCACCGGCGAGGTTCCAGTAGGCATGGTTGGTGAGGTTGACGACCGTGGGCGCGTCGGTGCGGGCGGAGTAGGCCAGGCGCAGGCCCTCCGCGCGCAGGGTCACGGTGACCTCGACGTCCAGCGTCCCGGGGAAGCCCATCTCGCCGTCCGGGCTCCGCCGTCCCAGCAGCACCCCGTCGGCCACCTCGCGCGCGTCCCACACGCGGGCGTGGAAACCGCCGGGACCGCCGTGCAGGGTGGAGCTGCCGTGGTTCTGCGGCAGCCGGTGCTCGCGGCCGTCTAGGGTGAACCGGCCGCCCCCGATGCGGTTCGCGAACCGACCGACGGTGGCCCCCAGGAAGGCTTCGTCGGCGAGGTAGCCGGCCAGGTCGTCGTGACCGAGCAGGACCTCGTCCCGTACCCCGTCGCGGTCGGGCAGACGTACCGACTGCAGGACTCCGCCGTAGCTGAGCACGGTCGCGGTCACGTCACCGCAGGTCAGGTCGAAAGCGTCGACCGTGGTGCCGTCGGGCGTCGTGCCGAACTGGCGGCGGTGGACCTCGGTGGGGGCGTCGAGCCGGGGGGGCATGCCCCTGAGGATGGCGTGGGTCGCACGGGCCCGACAACACGGGCCACCCTCCGGCATGAGCCGGGTGCCTCGACCACAGGTGCGGACCAACGACCCCACTGGGCCCGCAGCGCGCACGGGCGGGTCGTTGCTCCGCACCCGTGGTCGTCCGCCCGGGCCGCGCCGCCCGTGGTCGTCCGCCGTGGTCGTCCGCCGTGGTCGTCCGCCGTGGTCGTCCGCCCGGGGCCGCGCAGCCCGGGCGGCCGCTCAGCCGAGGGAGTCGGCGGCGAGCGCGTCCAGCACGATCTCGGGGTGGTCGCGCTCGATCCGCTGCAGCCGCCACCGGTCGGGGAACAGCGCGAAGTGGTCCCCGTCCAGGCTGGTGAGCACCTCGACCCCGGGTACGGCGTTCAGGGCCTGGATGTGCTCCGCCGTGGTCCGGCGGGCGATCTGGTAGCCCAGCGGCTCCAGCCGCACGGGGCAGTTGAACTCCCCCGCCATCCGGTGGCTGACGACGTCGAACTGCATTGGTCCGACCGCGGCGAGCACGGGTGCGGGCTCACCGCGCATGTCCGAGCGGAGCGTCTGGACGACCCCCTCGTGGTGCAGCTCGGCGATGCCCCGCTGGAACTGCTTGTACTTGCCCAGGTCCGCCGCGCGACAGACCGCGAAGTGCTCGGGCGCGAACGTGGGGATCGGCGGGTAGGTCACCGCCCGGCCCTCGAAGAGGGTGTCGCCCACCCGGACCCCGGTGGCGTTGACGATCGCGACGACGTCCCCGGGCCACGCGTCCTCGACCCCCGTACGGGTACCGCCGAAGACGCGGTGGGCGTACTTGGTCCCCACGACCTTGCCGCTGCGGGCGTTGACGACGTTCTGGCCGCGGTGGAACCGTCCGGACGCGACCCGGATGAACGCGACGTGGTCGCGGTGGTTGGAGTCCATCCCCGCCTGGACCTTGAACACCTGCCCGCTGAACGGTTCGCCGACGGTGCGTACCGCGCCGACGTCGGTGGTGCGGTCACCGGGGGGCGGGGCGGTCTCCACCAGGATGTCCAGCAGCTGCTCCACGCCGCGGTTGAGCACGGCGGCGGCGAACACGACCGGGCTCGTCACCCCGGCGCGGAACGAGGCCTCGTCGTGGCGGCCGTTGGACGCCACGATGAGCTCGGCCTCCTCCACGGCCGTCTGCAGGACGTCGCCGTCGCGCGCCAGGCCCTCGGCAAGGCCGAGCCGGGTCCACACGGTCCTGGTCGCCCCGCCGCTGCCCGCGGTGAAGGCGATGTAGCTGTCGTCGCGGAGGTCGAGCAGGCCACGGAAGTCGCCGCCTGTCCCGACCGGCCACAGCACCGGCGTGGGCGTCATGCCGGTCTTGTCGGCGATCTCGTCCATCAGCTCCAGGGCCTCCAGGCCCGGCCGGTCCCACTTGTTGATCACGGTGAGCACCGGCAGGCCGCGCAGCTTGCAGACGTCGAACAGCTTCATCGTCTGCCGCTCCATGCCCTTGGCGGCGTCGACGAGCATGACCGCGGAGTCCACGGCGGTCAGGACCCGGTAGGTGTCCTCCGAGAAGTCGGCGTGTCCGGGCGTGTCCAGCAGGTTGACGACGTGGTCGCGGTAGACGAACTGCAGCGCGGCGGAGGTGATCGAGATCCCGCGCGCCTTCTCCATGTCCAGCCAGTCCGACACGACCCCGCGGCGACCGCCCTTGCCCTGCACGATGCCGGCCTGGCCGATGGCACCGCCGTGCAGCGCGAGCGCCTCGGTGAGGGTGGACTTGCCGGCGTCGGGGTGGCTGATGACGGCGAACGTGCGGCGGCGGCCCGCGGCCTGGACCGGGGCGGTGCCGTCGGCCTCTACGAGGGCCGCCTCGAGGGCGTCGGCGTGGCCCTCGGCACGGTCGTCGGGGCTGCCGAGCTGCGGGTCGGTGCTGGTGGTGGACATCGGGGTCCAGGGTACGGCGCCGCCAGCGGTCTCGACCCTGGACAGACGCCCCGCCCGGGACAGCCAGGTCAGCTCGTGGGCGTGAAGGTCCAGTGCCAGGGCTCGCGCGGGACGTCCTCGACGTAGCCGAACCTGCCGGCGTTGGTCCGCATCCAGCTCTGCGCCTTGCTGTCCAGGTCGAGGTCCAGGCTGCGACCCCAGCCGTGGTCGCTGGTACCGGGCTTCGCGGCCAGGCCGCCCTCGGAGTACAGGCCCTTGCGGCGAGCGACGTCGACCTGGCCCTCGTAGGAGCGGTAGGAGTCGGTCACCCCGATCGTCACACCGGCAGCCTTTGCCTCGGCGCGCATGGCGGTGAACGCAGTCGCGGCCGGGTCCCACAGCTTGTGACCGGACACACCGATGCTGCTCAGGGCGTCGGAGGGGATCCGACCGTTGCCGTGGCGGGCGAGCTCGACGGGCACGCCATCGGCGTTCAGGCCACCCCCTGCCGCACCACCGGGCTGCACGGCACGGGCCTGCTGGAGCGCGGCGCTGAACGCGGTGCTCGACGCCGAGGCCGGCGAGGACGAGGCGGCCGGCCACGACGACCCGGTGCTGCCGGCCGCCCGGCCGACCATCCCGCTCGCGCCGTCGGCCCCGGTGCCTCCGCCGACACGCGCGACGGCGCCGGTAGCCACCCCACCCGCGACCGCACCGGTGCCACGCGCCGGCGCCTGGAAGCTCCCGACGAGCGCCTGGATGTCTCGTACCCGCGCCGTCACGGCGTTCAGCCCGTCCATCTGTCCTCCCACGTCGTCGGTGAGTCCCTCGGACCGTCCCGGACCGGACTTGAGGCCCCGGGAGCACCTGCTCCCCGGCGTGGATGCCCGCCGGCACGCGGCGAAGGCCTACCGTGGCGGGGATGCCGTCGCTTCCGGACGGCCACGAGCAGGAGGACTCATGAACCGCAAGGAACTTCTCAGCGCCATCGCCGACAAGGCCGGCGTCACCCAGACGGACGCCGACGCGGTGCTCAACGCGTTCCAGGACGTCGTCTTCGAGGTCGTCGCCAAGGGCGACGACAAGCTGACGCTGCCCGGCTTCCTGTCCTTCGAGCAGGGCTCGCGCTCCGCTCGCGAGGGCCGTAACCCCGCGACGGGCGAGACGATCCAGATCGCCGCCTCCAAGACCGCCAAGGTGACCGCTGGCAGCAAGCTCAAGGCAGCCGCTGCGGGCTGAGCCCGCCAGCAGCACCAGCACCAGCAGGACCGGCACCGCAGTGCGTCACGGGCCGGAGGGCCGCCTCCTCAGGGGTGCGGCCCTCCGGCCCGTCACGCGTGGCCGGTTCGCCTCGCGCAGGCGATGCACGTCCGGGCCTGGGGCCTGGCCTCGAGCCGGTCGGCGCCGATGGCCCCGCCGCACGTCTCGCACGTGCCCCAGGTGCCGTCGGCCCTGGCCGCCTCGGCGCGACACAGCGCCTCCCCGGTCGACCGGACCTGGTCCAGTAGCGCTGTCACCTGCTGCCGCTCGAAGGCGATCGTGCTGCCCTCCGGGTCGTGCTCGTCGTCGGCGTTGGACTGCTCCGACGCGGCCACGATGCGTGCGTGCTGGACCAGCAGGCGCCGCTCGGCCTCGGCGTTGGCGTGGCGCAGCTGCGCCAGGGAGCGCTCGCCGTCGGCCACACCGACACGGTACCGACCCCCTTCCAGCGGGGCGAGAACCCGCCCCGACCCGCCCGAGACACCGACAGCCATGGACGAGCTCCTGCAGACGCCGGCCATCTGGAGGCACGCAGGGAGCGCGGCACCGGGCGGGGCACGTCGGTCCGTCTCACGGCGGTGGGGCGCGATCCGTTCGACACCGACCTTCGGACGTTGGAGCAGCTGATCGCCCGCTCGCGCGGGACGACGGCTGTGCAGCCCGCTACGGCTGACGGCGTGTCGGCTCAGCCCACGTAGACGCAGGCCGGGTGCCCGACCGGGCCTGCGCGGACCCGCAGCAGCGCGTCCGGGTCGTCGGAGCGGCCGAGCAGCTATTCACCGGGCTCGCAGGAGCCGCGTGTCCCTGCAGCCGGCAATGCCCGAGGTGTGTGCGGGTCGTCCGGTGAGCGGAATGCATGCTGCGCGATGAGGGGCGGACGACTCCCCCCGGCCGCCGGTGCAGCCCGTCCGAGCGTTTACCCGCCCCGCCCTCGGGGCACCTCGCTCTCGTCAGTGCGGCCTGCCGGTCGCTCGGCGCCAGCAGCAACGGGAGCTCCTGATGACCAGTACGGACAACATCTCCGGCCCCACCACCGACGGAGCGATGACGCGATCCGAGGAGCGCCTCGCCGTCGGCACGAGGCGGCGCGTCACCGGGCGCGCCCGCCTGCAGAAGTTCGTCACGACCGAGACGGTGACCATCGAGGTGCCGGTCCGGCGTGAGGAGGTCCGCCTCGTGCACGAGCCCGCGAGCGACGCCGACCTCGGTGTCGACGTGGGTGAGTCCGAGGACGGCCCGCTGGGGGACGCCGCTCGGGAGGAGCACGTGCTCGTGCTCCACGAGGAGCGTCCTGTGGTGACCATGGAGGTCGTCCCTGTGGAGCGGGTCCGGATGGTGATCGACACGGTCGCGTCCTCCGAGACCGTCTCCGGACAGGTCCGCCAGGAGCACATCGACCTCGAGCGCGACGTCGACACCTCCACCACGGCCACCACGGCCGACTGAACGGCGGCGCCGGCGTGCCGGCGGGGTCCGTCGCGCGACCGCAGACGCAGCCACCGCAGGTCGACGCGCTCGTCCCTCGTAGCCGGCCCGTCCAGGGGCGCAACCGTCGGAGCGGGTCCACTGGTGGCTCGGAGCGGCGGTACCTTCCGAGCGCGTTCGCCCTGGTTACCGCGTTGGCGCAGCCGAGGCGCGCTGCGGATGCTCCCGCTCTGCCGCTCCCCCGAGACGGGCCTGATCACTGTGGCCTCGGCCAGTTTGCCACTGGAGAGTCGGCACGGACAGCAAGCTTTCGGCCGTCGAGGGCGCCCCCCTGCTCACACCCGCTCGACGCGGTCAGCCTGCGGGCCGCGATCGCTCTGGCGCACCTTGTACCGCACCCGTTCGCCCTCCAGCAGCGCCTCGGCGCCGTTCAGGACCGACACGTGCACGAACAGGTCAGCGCCTCCCGCGTCCGGGGTGATGAAACCGAAACCACGCTCCGCGTCGTAACGCGCGACCACGCCCTCGCCTGCGCGAGCGAGAACGCCGGCCGCCTTCGGGGGCGCCGATCGCGCGTGCGCGGATGACGAAGGAACCGCACGGGCTGTGGCGCCGCGCACCAGATGCAGGTTCCGGGCCTGCGGGCCCTTGTCGCCGTGGACGACCTCGTACGTCACCCGGTCGCCTTCGGAGAGCGAGGTCAACCCTCCGGCAAGTGCCCGCACGTGGACGAAGACGTCCTCACCGCCGGACTCAGGGGTGGCGAACCCGAAGCCCTTGTCCCCGTCGTACCAGGACACGGTGCCATCAGCACCGTCAGCCGCAACGGGCTGGTGGCCATCGGTGCCGAGTGGCAGCAGGTGCTCGGCCTGCATACCCCGCTCCCCCTCGCCGATCAGGAAGGCCACCCGCTGTCCTGCTGAGACCACGCCGCCCGCCACGATGGCTGAGCTGTGCACGAAGACCTCGGGACCGCCACCGTCGGGCGTGACGAAGCCGTAGCCCTTGCCCGGCTCGTACCACGCGATGGTGCCGAGGACGCCCGTCGGGGCGTCGGGGGCCATGTCGCCGGTGACGCGGACGCGACGCGCCTGCGGGCCGCGCTCGCCCTCGCCGACCTCGAACTCGACTGCCTGGCCTTCGCGGACCAACCTCGTCCCATCGTCGCTGACGATCTCTGAGGCATGCACGAACAGGTCCTCGATGCCGTCCTCAGGTGCGAGGAAGCCGAAGCCCCGCTCAGGGTCGAACCAGCGGACAGTCCCCTGCGGCACGGATGACTCCAAGTCGACGTAGCGGGTGGAGCCCCCAGTCTCGCCTGCGAAGCGGCGGCCGGGTATCGCAGCTGACGAACTCGCTCACCACCGGGCCACGGCCGAAGGTGGAGTCGACCCGCTTGCGTGGACACCTGGTTGCCCTGCGGGCTCATCGCACCTGAGGGTGCAGTCCTCGTCCGGCCCGTGACCGACCTCCATCCAACCGGTGACCCGGTAGAGCACACGTACCGGGGTCTCCGCATCCCTGGTCTGCAGCCACGCCCGGGTCGCGCCGGCTCTCGTCAGCAGCCCGTCGAGCAGCCGGCGCCCCATGCCTTCGCGTTGCGTTGACGGGTGGACGGTGAGCAGGTGCACCGCGAAGGAGTCCTCCAGTCGTGGCGCGGCATTCCCTAGCGCTCTCGCAGGTGGGACGACCACTGGTCAGTATGAACTGCCCAGCGCCAGTGGTGCCCGTACGCGAGGCCCACCAGCGCCCCGTGGAGCCTGCTCTCGACCCAGGCGGCGTCGCCCCGCGTCAGGACAGAGCGGAACAATTCGGCGTATGCGTCCGCCTGGGCACGCGGCTCGGATAGCGGCGGTCCCTGCGTCGCGGCCGCGTAGAGGTCGGCGACCTCGTCAGGAGTCGGTGCCTCGTCGAAGGTGACGACCACGACCGGGAGGTGGTCGGCGTGGCGCCAGACGCCGCTGCTGCACGTCTGCTCACAGCAGATGCGAGGGCCAGCCGCTGCGGTCATCCGTGGTCTTGCCCGAGCGGCACCGGTCTGCCGACCGCGACATCGGGTCCTTGTGTGTTCTCGGTCCCTCGAGGGCAGGGTTTGCCGCGTTCACCGCTCGAGCATCACAGCTGACGGTAGACCTCGTCGGGGACGTCTGTGACGAACATGCTGCCCGGGGCATGGGTGATCGCGAAGGGCGGCCGGGAGGCCATGAGCGCAGCCTGGGGCGTGACGCCGCACGCCCAGAACACCGGGACGTCATCCTCGTGCGCCTCTACCGGGTCGCCGAAGTCGGGCGCCGCCAGGTCGGGTATCCCGAGCGAGGAGGGGGAGCCGACGTGGACCGGAGCGCCGTGCACCGCGGGCATGCGACCAGTCACCTGCACCGCTGCGACCACCTGTGCGGCGGGGACCGGGCGCATCGACACCACCAGCGGTCCCGAGAGCCGCCCCGCGGACCGGCAGGCCCGGTTGGTGCGGTACATCGACACGTTGCGGCCCTGTTCGATGTTGCGCACCGGCACGCCGGCATCCAGCAGCGCGGCCTCGAAGCTGAAGCTGCAGCCGATGAGGAAGGTCACCAGGTCGTCCCGCCAGAGGTCGTTCACGTCGGTCGGCTCCTCGACGAGCTCACCGTCACGCCACACGCGGTAGCGCGGCAGGTCGGTGCGTAGGTCGGCGCCCGGCGCCAGCACGGTCGTGACCGCACCGGGGTCGGTCACGTCGAGCAGTGGTACGGCCTGGGCGTTGCGCTGGGCGAAGAGCAGCATGTCGAAGGCCCAGTCGCGAGGGAGAACCACCAGGTTGGCCTGGGTGTGGCCGTTGGACCAGCCACTGGTCGACACCGCGAGCCCGCCGCGGTAGGCGAGCCGGGCCTGCTCCGGCGTGGTCTGTGCAGGCGTGGCCGCACCGGCAGCAGCCGGTCCGGCCGCAGGCGGTGTCAGGGTCATGGCAGGCCTCCGTGAGAGTGGGCCAGGCGCAGGTCAGCGGGCCCGGTTGCGGACGGCGTCCAGCAGCTGGGCCTGAGAGTCCCTGAGGTACTCCTCGAGCTCCTTGGCGGCCCGCTCGGCCTTCTGGTCGACGAGGAGCTCCAGGAGTGAACGGTTGCGTTCGACGTAGGGTTCGTGCAGGCGCTGCGGGCTCTCGACGGCATGGAAGGCGAGCCGCAGCTCGGCGAGCAGACGACGGGTGAGCTCGTCGGTGCGTCGGCTCCCGGCCAGCGCGACGAGATGGCGGTGGAAGCCCATGTTGGCGGTGCCCACGGCGACCCAGTCCCCGCGCAGCGCAGCGGACTCTCCGGCCGCCACGTCGTCGTGCAGCGGGCGCAGCGGGGTGGACTCGAGGGAGGACAGCGAGCGGACGACGTCGCACTCGATGGTGCGCCGCAGCCGGTAGAGGTCGACCAGGTCGTCCTCGTCCAGCTGAGGGACGAACACCCCGCGGTGCAGCCGATGGACGAGCAGGCCTTCGTGGGTGAGGAGGCGGAAGGCCTCGCGCAGCGTGTTCCGCGAGACCTGCAGCACCTCGACGAGCTGCTCCTCCGGCAGCCGGGTGCCCGGACGTAGTGCGCCCTCCGTGATGCGGCGCCGGAGCACGTCGGCGACCCGCTCGGCGGTGCTGCTGCGGTCGAGCAGGTGGGCCCCGTCTGCGACGGAGTGCAACCAGCCGGCCCGCTCGTCGCTCGCTGCCCTCGGTCCGGTCGCCATCTCCGCATCATCACCCAACCAGCGTGCTCGAGAGAAAGAAAGGTGGGAAGAGGGTATTGCTGGATTGTTCTACGAAACCTTACGGTCATGGTCATCAGGACGACCGACCGGACCTCAGGAGCTCTCATGGCCCACACCCCGCCCGACCCCGGGTCGGCCGCGACTGACGCACTCCCCGAGCCGGGGACGAAGATGGCGTCCAGCACCCGCTCGACCCTGCTCGGAGCGATGTTCCTCATGGCGACGTCCGCCATCGGCCCGGGCTTCATCACTCAGACCACCGCCTTCACCGTTCAGCTCGGCGTAGCTTTCGCCTTCGCGATCGCGGTGTCGATCGTGGTCGACATCGCGCTGCAGCTCAACGTCTGGCGCGTCATCGGCGTAACCGGTCGCCGCGCCCAGGAGCTCGGCAACCTCGTCCTCCCCGGCCTGGGCTGGGCCATGGCGACGCTGCTGCTCGTCGGCGGGCTGGTGTTCAACGTGGGCAACGTCAGCGGCGCCGGCCTCGGCACCGACGCCATGATGGGCCTCGAGCCGCGCATCGGCGGCGCGATCTCCGCCGCCTTCGCCATCGGCATCTTCCTGTCCAAGCGCGCCGGTGTAGCCATCGACCGGATCGTCGTCGTCCTCGGCCTGGTGATGATCACACTCACGACCTATATCGCCGTGAGCTCTGGTCCGCCCGTGGGCCAGGCGCTGAGGAACGTCGTGCTGCCGGAGGAGATCAGCTTCCTGGCCATCACCACCCTCATCGGCGGCACCATCGGTGGGTACATCGTCTATGCCGGTGCTCACCGCCTGCTGGACTCCGGTGTGTCGGGACCCGAGAACGTCGGCACCATCACCCGCGGCTCCGTCACCGGCATCCTCATCACCGGGGTCATGCGCATCATCCTCTTCCTGGCCATCCTCGGCGTGGTGACCAGCGGTGCCGAGATCTCAGAGACCGGCCAGGCAGCGTCGGCCTTCCGAGCCGCTGCCGGTGAGGTGGGCCTGCGCGTCTTCGGCGTCGTGCTGTGGGCGGCGGCGATCACCAGTGTGATCGGGGCGTCCTACACGACGGTCACCTTCGTGACGACGCAGCGGACGAGCGAGCGCACGCGTACGGCGCTGGTCTGCGCCTTCATCGTCTTCACGACGTTCGTGTTCGTCGTCGTCGGTGCCGCACCAGGGACGTTGCTGATCTTCGCCGGGGCGTTTAACGGCCTGCTGCTGCCCTTCGGGATCGGCGTGCTGCTCTGGGTCGCCACGATGCGCAAGGACCTGCTCCGCGGTTATGCCTACCCCGTCTGGCTCCTGGTCGTCGGCTGGGTCGCCTGGCTGCTCACGGTCTATCTCGCCGTCAACTCCGTCCGACCAGCCATCGAGCTCTTCACCTGAGGGGAGGGACCTGCTCGTGAGCGAGGTGACCATCGACCTCAACTCCGACCTCGGCGAAGGCTTCGGGCAGTGGAGCCTCGGTGACGACGAGGCACTGCTCGACGTGGTTACCAGCGCCAACGTGGCCTGTGGCTTCCATGCCGGTGACGCCGCCATCATGCGCCGGGTCTGCGACCGCGCCGTCGCCTCCGATGTGGCCATCGGGGCGCAGGTGGGTTATCGCGACCTGCCCGGCTTCGGGCGCCGGTTCATCGACATCGAGCCCGAGGCACTGACCCAGGACGTCATCTACCAGATCGGTGCCCTTGATGCGTTCGCTCGCATCGCCGGGTCCCGCGTCCGCTACGTCAAGCCGCACGGCGCGCTCTACAACGCGATCGTGCATCACGAGGAGCAGGCGGCCGCCGTCGTCGCAGCGTTGCTCGACTACGACGCCACGCTCCCGGTGCTGGGGCTGCCCGGCTCCGCGTGGCTGCGTCGTGCCGAGGATGCCGGGCTGTCCGTGGTGCACGAGGCGTTCGCCGACCGTGCCTACACCGGTGCGGGCACGCTGGTCTCCCGTCGCCTGTCCGGAGCGGTACTCCACGACACGGAGGAGATCGCGCGGCGCTGCGTCGCGATGGCGACCGGGAAGCCTGTCGCGGACGTGGAGGGCGGCGAGCTGAGCCTCGCCCCAGGCTCGATCTGCGTCCACGGTGACACCACGGGAGCCGTCGACATCGCCCGCGGTGTCCGGCGCGCGCTCACCGACGCCGGAGTCCGCATCGCGCCCTTTGCGCCCTGATGCGCCTCCTTCCCAGCGGCAGCGCGGCGCTGCTCGTCGAGCTCGACGACCTCGAGGCGGTGCTGGCGCTCTACGCCGCGTTGGTGCAGGACCAGCCCGCCGGCGTCCTCGACGTGGTGCCGGCCGGACGTACAGTTCTCGTCGTCACCGACCCAGCCGTGACGACGCTTGCTGCGGTCGCCGAGGCGGTCCGGAGCGCCAGGCCGCGCGAGGACGCGCAGACGGCGGGAGAGCTCGTGGAGATCCCGGTTCGGTACGACGGCGACGACCTCGAGGATGCCGCCGTGCTCATCGGTTGCGACGTTGTCGAGCTGGTGCGACGCCACACGTCGCAGGAGTGGACCGTGGCCTTCTGCGGCTTCGCCCCCGGCTTCGGCTACCTCACCTCGCCGGCCTGGCCGCACGACGTGGCGCGCCGGTCCTCGCCACGCACCAAGGTGCCGACGGGTTCTGTGGCACTGGCAGGGGAGTTCAGCGGGGTCTACCCCCGGGAGTCCCCCGGTGGCTGGCAGCTGATCGGGCGTACGGAGGTCGCCGTGTTCGACCTCTCGCGTGAGCCGGCCGCGCTGCTGCGCCCGGGAAACCGGGTGCGCTTCGTGCCCGTAGGCCCTCGGTGAGAGCAGCGCTCACGGTCCTGGCCACCGGTGTGCTGACGACGGTGCAGGACGCCGGACGCCCCGGCCAGGCGGCGCTCGGCATCGGACGCTCGGGGGCCTGCGACCGAAGCTCCTACGCGTTGGCGAACCGCCTGGTGGGCAACATCTCCGGTGCCGCCGTGCTGGAGGCGACGTACGGCGGGCTCGTGCTGCGCGCAGACTGCGATGTCGTCGTGGTCACGACAGGGGCGCGGTGTGCGGGTCCTGCGCCGCACAACGCGCCCATGACGCTCCGGGCGGGTGCGGAGCTGCGTCTCGGGGCACCTGCGGGTGGGCTGCGGACCTATGTCGCGGTTCGTGGGGGTGTCGCGGTCGACCCGGTGCTCGGCGCGCGCGCCACCGACCTGCTGGCCGGACTGGGGCCGGCGGTGCTCTCGGTCGGCGACGTGCTGCCCGTCGGGCGGAGCCAGGAGGTGATGCCAGGCGTGGACATCGCCGCGGTCCCCGACTTCCCGGCCGGTGAGGTGACGGTGAACGTGCTACCGGGACCGAGGCGGGACTGGTTCACGGACGCGGCCTGGGCGTCGTTGTGCAGCCAGGCCTACACCGTCTCGACGCAGAGCAACCGCGTCGGCCTCCGCCTGGAGGGCGAGCCGCTGGAGCGCGCGAGGACGGGGGAGCTCCCGAGCGAGGGCATGGTCCGCGGGGCACTTCAGATCCCGCCCTCCGGGACCCCGGTCCTGTTCCTCGCCGACCACCCCGTCACCGGGGGTTACCCCGTGATCGGATACGTCCGGGACGACGACGTGGACCGGTGCGCACAGCTGCGGCCGGGCCAGACCGTGCGCCTGCGGGAATGAGGCTGACAAGCCCGCCGCGCCCGGCCTCAGCCGCTCAGGGCAGGGCGTCGAGGCCGGCGGCCTCCACGAGGGCGACGGTCTGGTCGACCACTGCCGCACGATCGGCCTCGAACGCCGGGCTGGTGAGCGCGCCCGGGTCCTCGGGGTAGACCAGGGACGAGATGTGCAGGTGCCCGCCGGGCAGCTCCGGCTTTCCCACACCGAGCCGAAGCCGGTTGGTCCTGTACATCGACTCGTTGGAGAGGTAGTTGCCGCCGGGAGCGGACGCTGCTCGCGACCCCTCGGAGGGGTCCGCCGCCTTGCGGAGCGAGCGCGGGTCAGGGAACGTGCCTGCCGGCCACTCGGTGATGCCGTCGTTCAGCACCACCGGCCACGGTCCGGTGCCGGCGTCGATCATGGCCTGGAACGGCAACGTGGTCTCGATGAACTGCGGCGAAGGCTGAGGCTGTGGCCACAGCGCCGCCGCGGACACCGGTCCGAAGTTGATCGAGCGGTTGTTGTCCGGACTGCCACCGCGGAAGCCGCCAGCCCACTTCTCGATGTCCATCCGTCCCCGGCCGGTCTGGCTTATCGTCATGACGGTATCAACGCTGCCGAGGTGGTCTGGGTGGTCCTCGGGTACCAGCCACGGACCGAACGCGTCCTCGACGATGCCCTGGTCGAAGTCGGTCCAGTTCACCGGGAGCACCACCGCCTGCACGACGACCGTGCCCGCGTCGGTCTCGACCGTGCGACCGTCCAGCTGCAGGGCTGAGGCACCGGAGGGGTTCGAGTTCCGGAGGCTTGAGTCCAGGCTGTAGGTGTCGAACCCGCTGACCAGCATGGTCGTGACGCTGTCGTCCGCCGGGAAGCTCACCTGGCCGATCCCGCGGGAGGCGTAGTCGAACTGCCGGATCATGCTCTGGCGCTGCAGGCTGCTCAGCGGGAAACGCGGCTTCCACTCGCGCAGCGCCCGCTTCATGGCCGTACGCGTCCAGTAGAGCGGCCGGTCGTCGTAGGCATCGATCTCACCCATCGTGCGCTCACCTTGGGCTCGCTCGACCGCGGTCTGCCACAGGTGCGCCCCGAGCCCCTCGACCACCCCGCCGGCGCCGTCGAGCCGGTTCAGGGTGCACAGGCGACGCTCGAACCGTGTCAACAGCCGCTCGAAGCCGCCGGCAGCGATGAACTCTGCCGCGGCGCCGGTGTCGGACCCGGGCAGCGTCACCTCGGGGCTGACCCGCTGTTCTTCCACTGTCAGGCTTGCGCCCTCTGCGTAGCAGTCGCCCGCACGGGACGGCATGGACTGCTCCGCCGCCGTTGCGTTGCCAGAGACCATGTCGGCCGGGGTGAGTGCACCCGCAGCGAGGATGCTGACAGTGAGCAACCCCAAGGCACTCAGGCGTGTCCGAGGCATGTCAGGACCCTTCAGCTGGGCGGTACGTCGTCAGTTCCGGGCGCTGGACCGATCTCGTCGGCCAGGTGCAATGCCGACGGTAGGTGCTGTCAAGTCACGTGACAAGTCGAGTGACACATCATTCTGACAGAGGTGTCGACAAGCCCGTGCGACTGCCGCTCGCCCGGTGGCGTCCGTGCGTCCCGCTCTGGCCCCGAGGCAGGTACCGCAACCGGACCGGCCGACCCGACCGACGGTCATCCGTCCTCGGGGGTCGGTCTCCAGGAGGCGACCGTCACCTCGACGGTCAACTTCGGGCCACCGGCCGAGGTCCCCTACGGGTGTCGGACCCGTGACACCGCAGCAACGATCCCCCGGGTCCGCGCCACCGACACCGGGTTCCACCACACCCCGTCCTCCTTCATGGCGCTGCCGACGATCGCGCCGTCGGCCACGGCCATGAGGGTCTCGGCGTTGTCCGCGTCCAGGCCGCTGCCGACCAGCACCGGCCGCGAAGCGACCCCGCTGATCTGCTCGACCTCCTCGACCGTGGTCGGGTCGCCCGTGCGCTGGCCGGTGGCGATGAGGACGTCGGCGTCGAAGGCCTCGGTGTCGTGGGTCAGCTCCGCAATGGACCGATCGGCGACGATCGCGTGGCTGCCGTGCTTGACATGGACGTCGGCGAACACCCGCACGTCGCGGGCACCGATCGCGGCCCGGTAGCGCAGCGACACCGCTGCACTGCCCTCGACGAACCCCTCGTTGGCGATGTAGGCGTTGGCCCACTGGTTGGCGCGCACGAACCGCGCCCCCCCGGCCTTCGCGACGGCCAGGCTCTGCGGGGTGGCGTTGGCCAGGCAGAGGACACCGACAGGGACGTGGACGGCTCTGACCACCGCAGCGGTCACCACAGACATGGCCGCGACGGTCTCCCAGCCGACCTGGTCCGGCTTGAGGAACGGGATGTCCCCCTCGTTCTCGACCACCAGACCGTCGATCCCGCCCTCGACGTAACGGCGGGCGTCGGCAACGGCGCGTGCCACCACCTGCTGCATCGGCGCGCCGTCGTAGCGGGGCGCGCCCGGCAACGGGTCCAGGTGGACGGTGCCGATGAGCGGCTTGGCGACCGGGAAGAGCTCGGTGAGGGCGTTCGCCGTGGGGGCGACCACCGGTGCTGTGCGTGTCATGAGACCTCTCGGACGCGGGAACGGGCGTGGTCTGCCCGACGGTGGGCTCTACCGGGGTCGAGGAGCGCCGCTGCGGCCAGCGCTCCGCGAGCCTCGCAGACGAACGAGGACGAGACGACGCCACGTACCGCCGCCTCCACCGGGTCGCCCGTGGCGACCAACCCGGCCAAGAAGCCCCCGCAGAACGCGTCACCGGCACCCGTCGGGTCCACGAGGTCCTCCACGGCGCTCGGCACCCGAAGCACGACGCCGTCCCGCAGGACGTCGACGCCGGCCGGACCGCGCTTGACGACCAGCCAGGCGTCGCTGCCGTGCTCGTGCAGCCAGCCGCTCAGCCGTCGCACGTCGTCGTGGCCCCACAGGTCGACGACCTCCTGGGTGCTCGGCAGGAACGCGTCCAGCTCGCGGAACAGCTCCCCCGAGAGGTAGGGCTCCCGGTCGATGAACGGTTCGATGAGGACGTCCAAGGTCCGTACGACGTCTCGACCGCCCAGCTGCCGCAGGGCGCGAAGCTGTCCGTGGCTGGACTGCGGTGCCACGTGGACGCCCACCAGGTCGGGGGCGGTGGTCGCAGGCCGCAGCCGGTCGACGGCCTCGAAGGTGCCGCCCCGCGCCTTCTCCACCTGGCGGCGGGTGCCGTCCACCTCGTACAGCAGCCACAACCCGATGCTGGCCGTGACCGGGCTGCGCAGGACGTCGGCGGTGGCGAGCCCGGCCGCGGCGACCTGCTCCAGCAACCGGTCCGGGTAGTCCGCCCCCACCACTGCGCTGACACCGACCCGGGCTGACCAGACCAGGGCGCCGACAGCACTGTAGAGCGCCCCGCCACCCGCCTGCTTCCAGCTGGTCCCGATGTCCTCGACGACGACGTCGTCCAGCGTGAGCTCACCGATCGTGAGGAGGCCTCCGCTCACGGATCGACCGGTCACCAGTCCACCGCCAGGTGCCCCCGGTCCACGGCGACCGCCAGCACCACCAGCGCCCGCGCCAGGTGCACGAGGTCCTCGACATGCACAGCCGGCAGGCCGCGGTCGAAGTGACGGTTCACACCGGGGTACCCCAGGACCACGACCCGGTTGTCGTGCAGCATCGCTACGACGTCGTCCGAGCGAGGCACGTACCCGCCGAGGTTCGCACGGACCCGGACCTCCTGGCCCTCCGGCCGGGCCGGTCCGTCGAGGCCTGCGAACAGCTCCGTCACGCCGGCGTACAGCTGGGGCGGGGCGACCGAGCCGCGACCGTGACTAGAGAACTCCGCCAGCGACGCCCCCCACGGCCGGTGGTGGCCGGCCACCTCGTCCGCGTCGTGGTCGGGCGCGCCGTGGATGTCGACCGCGACGGTGAGCGGGGCGCTGTCCAGCTGGCGCAGCAGCCGCGCGGCGCCCCGGGAGATGGTCTGGCTCGCGGCGCCGCTGGGTCCCTCCTCCTCGTCGGTCAGCGCGACGGAGAACGGCACGCCCAGCCTGCTGAGCACCGCGGCGGCCAAGAGCGCGGCGACCACCCCCGCGGCGTTGTCCAGCGACCCGGTCAGCCGGCCCGTGCCGGCTCGGTCGACGTCGCTGGCGAGCGCTACCCGGTCCGCCGGCGCCAGCTCCACCCCCGGGTCGGTGACGAAGACGTACCGGTCGCCGTCGGCTACCACCTCGCCGGTGGCCACCACCGACCAGGACCCGTCGCCCCCGAAGCGGACGACCCTGGCGGGCGCGGCCGCCTCGGCCAGGTGGTAGCAGTAGGGCGTCACCCACCACCGGCCCGGCACGTCGCTGCGACCCTCGAGCAGGTAGGACACCTCGTCCAGGTGCGCGAGCACCCGCAGCCCACCCCTGCCGGAGGAGAGGAGGTCGCAGCCGCTGCGGAATGCGTCCAGGCGTAGCCGGGCCCCGAGGTCCAGCAGACCGTCCTGCCGGCACCAGGCCAGCACGGCGGGACCGCGGGTCAGCGACGACGCCCCGGAAGGGGCAGGGGTGTCGGCCACGCGCCGGAGCAGGTCGACCACGGCGTCCGGGGTGATCCGCTCCGCGCACGTCCGCCACAGCTCGTCGTGGCCGGACAGCCACGGCGGGACGACCGACGGGCTCATCGGCCCCTCGCCCCGCGCCGCTGCAGCATGACCGCCACGACGATGAGGCCGCCCGAGAACAGGTTCTGGGCGAACGGGCTGACCCCCACGAGGTTCAGGGTGTTGTTGAGCACGCCCAGGATCGCGGCCCCGACAAAGGTCCCGCCCACGGTGCCGATCCCGCCGAACAGGCTGGTGCCGCCCACGACGGTCGCGGCGATAGCGTCCAGCTCGGCCCCGTCGCCCGCCACGGGGGTGCCCACCCCGAGCTGGCTCGCGTACAGCAGGCCGGCGACGCCGGCGGTGAGCCCTGCGATGACGTACACCGAGCACTTGACCTGCCCCACGGGGATGCCCGACAGCCGGGCAGCCTCCTCGTTCGCACCGACGGCGTAGACCGAGCGGCCGTAGACGGTGTGGCGCAGGACGAACCAGCACAGCAGGAGCAGCAGCAGGAACACGACGGCGGGGTTCGGCACCCCTAACGTGCGGCCGTTACCGAGCTGGAGGAACGTGGTGTCGGTGATGGGGATCGGCTGGCCCTGGGTGTAGATCAACGCGATGCCCTTGGCGAAGGCCATCATCCCCAGCGTCATGATGAAGGGCTGGACCTTGCCGAGAGTGACTCCCAGCCCGTTGACCAGACCTAGCCCTCCGCCCATCAGCAGCGCGACCAGGACCCCGGCGGCGATACCCGCCGTCTGCACGGTCTCCGCCGTGTACACCACCACCACCGCCATGATGGCCCCGACCGACAGGTCGATGCCCGCGGTGATGATGACGAACGTCATCCCCAGGGCGAGCACGCCGACGATGGATATCTGGCGGAGCACGTTGAGGATGTTCGACACCTGCAGGAACCGGTCGGACGCCAGGCTGGCCACGACGACCAGGAGCACGAGCGCGGCCAGCGCGGCCCAGCGGCCCGCGAGCGCCCCCAGGCGGTCCCGTCCGGCCGGTGACAGGCCCCGCCTGCCCCGGGGGACCGTCGACGTGGTCGGTGCCGGCGGGTGCGGCGTGGGTGCGGTGCTCATGGTCGGACCTCCGTGGGGGACCCGCCGACGATCGCCGACCGGGTGACTGCGGACTCCGTGATCTCGTCGCCGCTCAGCTCGGCGACCACCTCGCCCTCGCGCATGACCAGGACGCGGTCGGACATCGCGAGCACCTCCTCGATCTCGCTGGAGATCATCACGACGGCGCGGCCGGAGTCGGTGAGCTCGCGCATCAACCGGTAGATCTCGCTCTTGCCACCCACGTCGATGCCACGGGTGGGCTCGTCCAGCACGAGGACCTGCGGATCGGCCGCGAGCCAGCGGGCGAGCATCACCTTCTGCTGGTTCCCCCGGACAGCGTGCCCGCGTCGGCGTCCAGGTCTGCGGCCTTCAGCCGTACGTCGCGGGCGCGTCGCGCCACGTCGTCGGCGTCGAGGCGGCCGCGCAACAGCCCCAGCCGGGAGCGACGGCCCAGGCTGGCCAGGCCGATGTTCTCGCGGATGGAGCGGTGCAGCAGCAGCCCGTGCTCCTTGCGGTCCTCGGGCAGGTAGGCCAGACCGGCACGCCGGCAGGCGCGCGGGCTGCGGCGCCGGACCAGACGGCCCGCGACGCGGACGTCCCCGGTCCCCGGGTCGGCACCCACCATGGCGCGGGCCAGCTCGGTCCGCCCGGACCCGACCAGTCCGGCCAGGCCCAGCACCTCCCCCGCCCGCACGTCGAGGTCGACGGGTGTCGTGCGGCCGCGGACGACGAGGCCGCGGACCTGCAGCAGCACGGGCGCGTCCGGGGAGGTACGGCGCTTGTCCGGGGCGACCAGCTGGCGCCCCGTCATGAGTGTGACGAGAAGCTCCTCGTCGAGCTCGGCCACCGGCAGCGTCTGCTGCCGACGGCCGTCCTTCAGGACCGTGACCCGGTCGCTGAGGTTCAGCACCTCCGGCAGCCGGTGGCTGATGTAGACGATGCCGGTGCCCTCGTCGCGCAGCTGGTGGAGCACCCCGTAGAGGACGTCCAGCTCGCGCCGGCCGAGGACGGCCGACGGCTCGTCGAGCACCAGCAAGCGGGTGTCGCGCACCAGGGCCCGGGCGATCTCCACCAGCTGCTGCTGCCCGAGGCTGAGCCGGTCCATCCGGGTGCGTTCGTCCAGGCCGACGCCCAGCCGGTCCAGGACCTCGCGCGCCTGCCGCCTGGCCTGCGACCAGAGCACCCGCCCACCCCGTCGGGGCAGCCGGCCGAGCAGGATGTTCTCGGTGACGTCCAGGGACGGGGCGGCGACCAGCTCCTGGTGCACCGTGCTGATACCGAGCCCCAGGGCTTCCCGCGGGCCACGCATCGCCACCGGTGAGCCGTCGAAGCGGATCACCCCGGCGTCGGGCTGGACGGCACCGCCGAGCACCTTCATGAGGGTGGACTTGCCCGCACCGTTCTCACCGGCGAGGGAGTGGATCTCCCCGGCCCGCACGTCCAGGCTGACGTCGTCCAGCGCCGTCACGCCCGGGTAGCGCTTGGTGATGCCGACCAGCTCGACCAGGGGCGCGCTCACCGGTGCCTCCTGCCGCCACCGGGGCGGTCAGGCACAGGGGTTGGCAGGGGTCTCGAAGTCGCCCCAGCTCTGGGGGATCCACTCCTCGGCGTTCTCGGGCACCACCACCGGCAGGCTCGGCAGCTCCAGCAGGGTGCCGGGCTCGTCGTAGGACTCCGCGCCCTCGATCGCCTCCCCCTGCAGGGCGAGGAGCGCCGCCCTCACCCCGATGTCGGCGATGTAGGGGCTGTAGTTGCCGTCCGCCTGAAAGTTGCCGGCGGCGACGGACTCGAACCCGGGGGCGGACCCGTCGTGGGTGTAGTGCAGGATCCCGTCCTCGCAGCGGCCGGCACTGGCGATTGCCTGCTGCGCGCCCCACGACGACTCCTCCGCGTGGGAGAAGACCGCGTCGATCTCGTCGTAGTTGGTGAGGAAGTCCTCCATGATCCCGACGGCGGGCTCGCGCACCCACTCCCCGTCGCCGACGGCGACGACCTCGATGCCGGGGGCGTCCTCCAGCGCCTGCCGCAACCCCTCGCTGCGGTCGGTGGCCGCAGACGAGCCGGACAGGCCGGTGATCTCCACGATGCGGCCCTCGCCTCCCAGGTCCTCGACCATGCGCTCGGCGGTGTCGCGGGCCATGTCGACGTTGGACTGCCCGATGAAGACCGTCTTCTCGGCCGGGACGTCACGGTCCAGGACGACCAGCGGGACGCCTGCAGCCACCACGCGCCCGGCGGCGGGGGCCAGGCCGGCGGACTCGACGGGGCTGAGGATCACGGCGTCCACCCCGCGCGACAGCAGGTCGTCCACGTCGTTGGACTGCTTGGCCACGTCGCAGTTGCCGTCCAGGACGACCAGCTCGACGCCCGGATGGCGGGCCACCTCGGCCTCGGCGCTCTCGATCATGGCCGAGCGCCAGGGGTGGTTGAAACAGGTCTGAGAGAAGCCGATGGTGATCTCGGTGGACCCGTCCACCTCCACCTCCCCCTCGGCCACGGGCAGCACGTCCGTGAACGGCAGGCTGTCGTAGGCCTCGGCCGTGCCGGTGCCGGACGCCGAGGTGCCGGTGGGCGCGTCGTCGCCCCCACCGGCCACGCTGGATGCCGTGCAGCCGGCCGCGGTGGTGGTCACTGCCAGGCCCATGGCCATGACGGCGAGTCGGTTCGTGGTGGTGTTCACGACGCCTCCTTCAGAGGACGGGGTGGGGCGGGGGCCGGTAGCGGGAGCCACCGGGGCATGGCGGGGTAGGCGGCCGACAGGGCTCGGACGCGGGCGGGGTGCGCGAGGGCGTGGCCGGGGTCGCCTCAGCCGGTGGTGTGCGGGGGCCGGGCCAGGTCGACGCTGTACTCGTAGCGGTCGGCGGCGAAGGTCATGACGGTCCACTCGGCGGTACGTCCCGAGCGGGTCCAGCTGGTGCGTCGGACCACCAGGGTGGGCGCCCCGACCGGGTAGTGGAGCGCGTCCGCCTGCTCGGGGGTCGCGGCTTCCGCTCGCACCGTCTCGGTACCGCGGTGCAGGTGCACTCCGATCGACGGGCCCTGGAGCAGCTCGTAGAGGGAGCCCTGCTGCAACACCTCGGCGGTGAACAGGTCGGTCCGGCCGGCCAGGACGTCCACCGGCAACCAGGTCTCGGACACGGCCAGCGGGCGCTGGTCGACCAGCAGCAGCCGCCGCACGAACTGGCAGCGGTCGGCGATGAACCCTGCGTGCTCGAGCAGGTCCGGCGGGGTGGGCACGGTCTCGCTGCGCAGCAGACGGCGTTCGGGGGTGTACCCCTGCGCGGTCATGTTCTGGGTGAAGGAGGTCAGCAGCGAGTGGTGGCTGGGTCGGGGCCTGCTGATGAAGGAGCCGAGACCCTGGACGCGCTCGACGTGGCCATCGTGCACGAGGCGGGCCAGTGCCTGCCGGACGGTCTGGCGGGAGACGTCATAGGTACGGGCGATCTCGGCCTCGGTGAGGAACCGGTCGCCCGGCTGCAGACCCTGCACACCGATGCTGTGCAGCAGCGCCTGCTCGAGCTGGACGTAGAGCGGCAGCGGTCTGCTCCGGTCCACGCGAGTTGTCATGACAACAGGTCTACCGCCCCACCGCCGAACACGCAATGGTCGTCACAATGTCTTCACAGGCAACCGGGTGATGGACGGACAAGTAGGGGCGACGACGCGGCAGGTGCGACCGCCGTGATCGGGCGACCAGGCAGTGGGGGTGGGCCCTGTGCGACGGCCGGCCCTGCCCCGCCCTGGCGGACGACACCGCGAGCATGGGCCCGCCTCGAGGCAGCTGGGCGCGTGCGACGAGGAGGCGGGCGCGCGCCTCCGCCCGTCCAGCCACCGCGTCGCGGTTCGAGAGAGGCGACGTGACGGTGCCCCGACCGACGAGCGGCCGGGGCACCGGGCGTGCTAGCGGTGCGTCCCTGCGATCAGGGGGGTGTACTTCAGGATGTACAACCCCTTGTCGCGGTCGGACAGGGCGACGTACTCGACCCCGTCCCGCTCGAAGACCTCGACGCCCCAGAAGTTGCTGCCGCCCTCGTCGATGAACGCCACGACCTCGGTGATCTGCTCGTCGCTCACGTCGATGACCCGCAGGCCGCCGACGTAGTAGGACAGGTAGGCGAGGCTTGCGTCCTGCCCGGACGTCGCCACCTCGTGGACCGACAGGTCCCCGAAGCCATCCGCGTAGGCCGGGTCGCGGGACTCGGGGATCGCGTAGGTGTCCAGCTCCTCCATCGTCGTGGCGTCGAACAGGCGGACCGGGCCCCAGCCGTCGAAGTAAGACGAGAAGGACACGGTGTCGCCCCTGGTTGTCGAGTGGGATGCCCGACTGCTGCGACCCGTCGCCGGCGAGGCAGGCCGCCTCGTCGTAGGGCTGGTCGAACAGGGCGAAGCCCTGCGAGCGGGGCGCGACGCCGAACGTGGGCAGGTCTCCCTCGACCGACATGCCGAGCGAGGCCTCGCAACCGTCGCCCGCAGTGCGGTTGAAGACGAGGACGCCGTCGTAGCCGCCGGCGGCGGCCACGGTATTGATCACCCTTTCCTAGAAGTACCCCTCGAGCCCTCCTGACTGGCGAACATCTCTCCGCCGGCCTGACCCCGGGATCCCACGATGGACGGCCCCATGGCGGACCGGTGGGAGCAGGCGGCGGAACGCCAGGACTGGATGGCCGCGCACCGGTGCGCCCTGAACCAGGAGCCTGAGGTCGGCCTCGACCTCCTGGACACCCACGCGTACATCACCAAAGCGCTGCGCGAGCTCGGCCTGGGGCCGGAGGTCCACCCCGGCGCTGGGATGACGGTCGAGGCGCCTGGTCTCCGCGTGGGGCGGCCCGTGGTGCTCCGTGCCGACATGGACGCGCTGACCGTCACCGAGCCCAGCGGGGTGGAGCACCGCTCACGCCGTGAGGGCGCAGTGCACGCCTGCGGCAACGACCTGCAGACGATGCTGCTCGGGGCCGCCGCCTCGCCGAAGACCGCGGCGGCCTGGCTGGCCCGGTTACTGCCGGGCGAAGTCAGCCGACCGCCCTCGGTCAGGCTGTCTCCCCCGGAGCCGGGAGCGTGGCGACGGTAAGGGTCGTGGCCTCCTTGAGATACCCGACCACGCAGACCAGACCGGCGGGGCCGGTCATGCCGAACCCAGGCGGTCGAGCGCGGCCAGGACGAGGTCCCAGTAGCGCTCGGCGTCCAGCTCCATGGCTACCTCGACGTTGGGCTCGTGCTCGGGTAGGCGGTCGAAGAGATCGACCACCGTGGTCCCGCGGGTCCACGCCCCGTCGAGCTCGACGGCCACGAAGCAGTTGCGCCAGCTGATCACGTCCGGGTCCAGCAGCGGCGCGATCGTGCACGGGTCGTGCACCGGGGGCGACGAGAACTCCCAGATCCGTTCGTAGGAGTCGCCGAAGAAGCCCATCCAGGCCGCGCAGGTGCGCCCGACCTCGTGGGGCATCGACGACATCCGCTCGACGACCTCGGGGGTGGCCAAGGCCTGGTGGGTCAGGTTGAGCCCGACCATCCGCAGCGGCACCCCCGAGCGGAGCACGACGTCGAGCGCCTCGGGGTCGGCGAAGGTGTTGAACTCCGCGGTCGGCGTGTGGTTGCCGCGCTCGGTGGAGCCGCCCATGAAGACGACCTCACGGATCCGACCGGCGAGGTCCGGCTGCGCTGCCAGCAGCTCACCGAGGTTGGTCATCGGCCCGGTCACCACGACGGTGACAGGCTCCGGCGACTCGGCGAGGCAGCGAGCCAAGAACATGGTGGCTGTCTCGTCGACCGGGGCGACGGTGGGCTCGGGCAGGTCGGGTCCGTCGAGGCCGCTGGCTCCGTGCACGTAGTTGCCCAGCGCCAGTTCCCCGCGCATGGGACCGGACGCACCCACGGCGACCGGCACGTCCTCGCGGCCTACCAGCGCCAGCACCCGCTGGGCGTTACGGGTGGCGTCCTCGACAGCGCAGTTCCCGAAGCAGGTGGTGATACCGAGCAGACGTACGCCCGGAGAGCCGAGCGCGAGCAGGATGGCGACGGCGTCGTCGTGCCCCGGATCGCAGTCGAGTAGGACAGGTGTGGCGTCGCTGCTCATCGTGTGATCAGCCAGCGCAGCATCCCGCCGACGAGCGGGGCGAAGCCGTCCCAGGCCAGGAAGTCCTCGGGGCACCAGTGGGGGCCGATGTCGGAGGTCCACACCAGAGACCGACCCTCCCCCACCTCTCGGGTGGCGATGAGCACGTCGCCGCCAACGGTCGCGACGACGGTGGCGTCCTGGTGGGGCCGGACCAGGTTGTAGCCGAGCAGGGTCGGCGCGGAGTCGACCAGCTCGCCCCAGCCGGCGGCCACGGGGTGAGCGGGCTCGGCGACGGCGACCGGGGCGCCCTGGGGCGCTTCGACCCGGTCGTCGGACATGAGCATCGTCACCGGCAGCACCTCCGCTACGGCGGTCCGGGCGAAGTTGGCCCGGGCCTGGAAGCCGGTGAAGCTGAGGTAGCCCCCCGCCATCATCAGACCGCCGCCGCCGCGGGTCCACTCGGCCAGCGCGAGCAGCGCGTTGTCGGTGCGACGCCCCTCGAGGAACACTTCCGGCGGCAGCAGGAAGCTGTTGGCGCCGATGTCGGAGAGGATGACAGCGTCGTACGCGGAGAGCGCCTCGACGGTGCGGGGGAAGGAGCCCGGTACGTCGTGGGCGTACATCTGCTCGATCTCCAGGCCTTCGCTAGCGGCGGCCGCGATGAACGCGTCCGCCCCGGTGTGGAACGTGGTGCTCGAGAACTCGTCGAAGCCCTTCACGTGGGTGGCGGTCGAGATCCAGCTCTCGCCGGCCAGCAGGACGCGGGTCACGGTGTCTCCTCGGTGTGGTGGTCGCCACTGCCGAACAGGCAGCGCGGGTTGTCGGTCATCATGGACAGCACCTGCGCCTCGTCCACGCCGTGGCGGCGTAGACGGGGGGCGAAGTACTGGAGGATGTGCGCGTAGCCCGGTCCGCCGTGGCGGCGCAGCAGCGACTTGACGAAGACGTCCTGGCTCAGCAGCAGCTGGCCCCCGTAGCCGAGGCTCACCAGGCGGGCGAGGTGGGTGGCGTTCTGCTCGTCGGAGGGGCACTGCACAGCCTGGTCGGCGTAGTAGACCTCCATGCCGAGCATGTCGTACTGGACCCAGGCTCCGCGGTCCATCGCCGCACGCTGGTAGTCCAGGTCCTCCCCCGAGGGACCCATGTGGCACAGCACGACCTTGCTGGGGTCCGCACCCACGCTTGCGACGTGGTCGAGGACGGTGCCGGCGAGGCGGAGCCAGCCGGGCAGGTGGACCTGCACCGGCAGCCCGGTCTCGACCTGGGCCGCCAGGGCACCGCGCAGGCTGACCTGCTCGGCCAGTGTGAAGTCGGCGCTGACACCGATCTCGCCGATGATCCCGGGCCGCACGCCGTCCTGGCCGTCACGGAGGTCCGCCAGGATGCAGTCGGTCACGCCGTCGGCCCCGAGGGCCTTGAGGTCGACCGGGTGGGAGGCCTCGAGGTAGAACCCGGTGCCCGCCACGACGTGGACGCCGGTTCGCTCCGAGAGCCGCTTGAGCCCGGCGAGGTCGCGACCGATCCCCCAGCCCGTGGTCTCGACGACGGTGCGCCCGCCCAGAGCAGCGAAGCGGCCGAGCTCGTCGCAAGCAACGTCGACGTCGTCCAGGGCAAGGTTGGCGAGGTTGCCGAAGGGGTCCTGACGCAGATCCCAGAGCACATCCTCGCTGATGGGAGCGTTGGCGAACTCGTCCGGGTCGAGGCCGTCGGACCCACTGCGCGTCCACCAGGAGGAGACGTCGTTGAGCAGGTGCTCGTGGCTCAGGGTGATCCCGAGGTCGTGGACGGGGACGGGCCCGCGGACGGTCTGGACCGTCGACACCGGGTTCAGCCCCGCTGCCCGGAGATGCGGCCGAAGAGCTTGGCGTTGAGCAGGATCGCGACGACCAGGATCAGCCCCTGGGTGATCGGCACCCAGTAGACATCCACCCGCAGCAGGACCAGTCCGTTGCTGATGACGCCGAGCGTGATCGCGCCGATCGCCGAGCCGATGATGGAGCCCTTGCCGCCCATCAGCGCGGTCCCGCCCAGCACCACGGCGGTGATGACCTCGAGCTCGAAGAGCGTCCCGGAGTTGGACGAGCCGCTGGCCAGACGGCTGGCGGTGATCACCCCGGCCAGTCCGGCCGCGAGTCCGGTCAGCGTGAGCACGGCGAGCTGTATGCGTCGTACGTCCACCCCGGCGCGACGCAGGGACTCCGCATTGGAACCCACCGCGACGACGTACCGGCCGAAGCGGGTGTGGTTGAAGACGTACCACCCCAGCGCCACGGTCACCAGAGCGATCCACGTGGGCGTGTAGAGGCCGGCAAGCTTGCCGTTGCCGATGGGCAGCAGAACGTCGGAGGTGATCGGGGTGCTGTAACCATCCGTGATGAGCAGCGCGAGACCGCGCACCGCCGTGAGTGCGGCGAGCGTGACGATGAACGACTGGAGCTTGCCGAACGCCGTCAGAGCCCCGTTGATCAGCCCGATCCCCAGACCGAGCACGACGGTGAGCAGGAGCGCGAACAGCGGGCTGCCGCTCTCGGCGAAGATCGCCAGCGCCGCTGCGGTGAGTCCGACGATGGAGCCGACCGAGAGGTCGATGTTGCCGGTAGTGATCACGAAGGTCATCGCGACAGCAACGATGACGGTCGGGGCGACCTGCCGGGCCACGTTCACCAGGTTGTTCGACGTCAGGAAGGCGTCGGTCTGCAGGCTGAAGAAGACGAACAGCACGACGAATACAGCGAGGATCGAGAGCACACCGAAATTGCGGGTGATGAAGTCATGGCGGGCGCCACGCCGGTTGGTGGTCCGCGTGGGGGCCGCGCCGGTCTGCGTGCTCACGGTCTCACTTCCCCATCATCGCGGTCACGAGACCGCCCAGGTCGGTTTCGGAGGGCGTCAGCTCCCGGTGGTTGACGCCCTCGTAGAGCACCACGAATCGGTCGGCCACCTCGAAGAGGTCCTGCAGCCGGTGGGTGATCAGCACGACGCTCACCCCCCGGGAGGAGACGTCGCGAATCAGCTGCAGGGTCATCTCGACCTCGCGCGCCGCCAGGGCCGCGGTCGGCTCGTCCAGCACCAGCACCTTGGGCTCGAAGGTCACGGCGCGGGCGATGGCGATGGCCTGACGTTGCCCGCCGGACATGTTGGCCACGAGCTGCCGGGTGTCGCTGATGCGGATGTGCAGGGTGGCGAGATCCTGCGCGGCCTCCTCGTGCATCCGGTTGTGGTCGAGGCGCCGGCTGAAACGGTGGTAGATCTCGCGGCCAAGGAAGAGGTTGCCCGCGACGTCCACGTCGTTGCACAGCGCGAGGTCCTGGTAGACCATCTCGATCCCCGCGGCCCGCGCCGCTCGCGGGCCGGCGCCGGTCAGTGCCGCCCCGTCGACGCGAATCTCCCCCGAGTCGGCGAGGACCGCGCCGGCCAGCATCTTCATCAGGGTCGACTTGCCTGCGCCGTTGTCCCCGACCAACCCGACGACCTCGCCCCGGCCGACCGTGAGGTCGACCCCCCGAAGCACGTCGACAGCGCCGAAGCTGATGCGGATCCCCCGCATCTCGACGCGCGGGATCGTGACGTCCCGGGTCTCGGAGATCACTCGAAGAGCTCGCGGTACGGGTCGACATTCTCGGAGGTGACGATGGTGATGGGCACGTCGATGAACTCGGCCGGCTCCGCGCCCTCGAGGATGGCGGCGAGCTCGTTGACAGCCTCGACCCCCTCCTGGCGGGGGTCCTGCTGCACGACAGCGGTGACCAGCCCGCTGTCGATGCCAGAGATCACCTCGGCAGTCAGATCCCAGCCGATGACCTTGGTGTCGCCACTGGGATCCAACGCGGCGACGGCGCCGACGGTGGCAGGCTCACCGGTGGTGTAGACGAAATCGAGGTCGGGCTGGGCTGTCACCAGGTTCTGCGCGGCCGTGGCGGCCTGCTCCTGCACGTTCTCTCCGTCAACGGCCTGCGTGAAGGTTGCCCCGGCCGTATCGACCACCTCGCGGAAGCTGTCCTCGCGCTGGTTCTGGATGAAGGAGCTGCGGGCGTCGACGGCACCGTAGGTCGCCCCCTCCGCAAGGCCCTGGTCGACGACCCACTGCCCCGCCTCCGCTCCGGCGGCCTCGTTGTCGACCCCGACAAAGGTGTCGACGGCCCCCTCCTCCAGCTCGGCGTCGATGGCAACGGTCCGGATGCCTTGGCCGGACGCCTGCTCCAGGGCCGGCAGAACACCGTTCACGTCGATGGCGACCACGATCAGCCCCGTCACCCCCTGAGACACGAAGTTCTCGATGTCGCTGCTCTGCTTGGCCGAGTCGTTGTTCGCGTTCGCGATCTGCAACTCGCACCCCGCCTCATCGGCCGCCTCCTGCGCGCCCTCATTCATCTGGGTGAAGAAGGCGGCGGTCTGGTTGATCTGGGTCATCCCGATCACGCACTCACTGGCGGGCTCACTGGCCGCACCGGCGGCGGGCTCACTCACCTCACCGGCGGCGGGCTCACCGGCCTCACCGGCGGCGGGGTCCTCGTTACCGGTGCTGCATGCAGCAAGCGTCAGGGTCGCCGCGGCCGCAATGGCGGCCATGCGGAGGTTTCGGGTCATGGGGTCCTCGCTTCGTCGGAAATCGATTGCCGAGATTGGGCGAGACACTAGACACACCATGACCTCGCAGTCCAGAGTCGGCGGGAAATCGATGTCCGAACGTGATCGGACCCTCGTCTGACCGACAGGAGACCGTCGTGCCGTTGACCCGCTCAGCCACCATGGCCGACGTGGCGCGGCTCGCCGGGGTGTCAGTGGCGACCGTCTCACGAACTCTCAGCGGCACCCGGGCCGTGGACCCCGTCAGGCAGAAGCGGGTCACCGAGGCCGCCGAGCAGCTCGGGTACCAGGTGAATCTCGTCGGGCGGGCGCTGCGTCAGACGCGTACGTCCACCGTCGGCCTCATCCTCCCCGACCTGGAGAACCCGTACTTCTCGGCGCTGGCCCAGCAGCTCTCGCGCGCCTTCTCCCACCCCGGCATCGACCTCCTGGTGTTCAGCGCCGACGGGTCGCTGGCAACCGAGTCTCGAGGCGTCCGCTCATTCCTGGGCCGTCAGGTCGACGCACTCGTGCTGATCCCGGTGCATGAACAGCTCAGCAAGACCTCTGTCTCCGCTGCTGCGGCAGCGGTGCACACCATCCAGCTGGACCGTCGCGTGCCAGGCACGGCGGCGTCCTACGTCGGCGTCAGCAACAGGGCGGGGATGCGGCTCGTCTACGACCACGTCACCACGGCCGTCGACGTCAGCACGCACCCGGTCGTCTACGTCGGCGCGACGCCGGACTCGTCCTCCGCACACGAGCGCCTTGACGGCGTACGCCGATGGTTCTCATCGGAGATCCCTACGTTGCTCGGCGACTTCTCCGCAGCGTGGGGCCGCCAGGCCGCAGCCCGTATCCTCGCCGACGGCTGGACCGGGGCAACAATCATCACCGCGGCTGACGTGATCGCGCTCGGTGTCCTGGCGCACCTGCTCCAGCAGGGCCGCTCGGTTCCCGACGAGTTCCGAGTGGTGGGCTTCGACGGAATCGGCGCCGCAGCGCTCGCCCACCCCTCCCTGACCACGGTGCGCCAGCCCGTGGAGAAGATGGCCCGCTCGATCCGCTCTCTTATCGAGTCCGACGACGAGGCTTCGTCGCGGTGGTTCGAGCCCGACCTCGTGCTCGGGGCGACTAGCCCCGCCTCGACACCCTGAGTGCGGGCAGCCGCTGGCCGCTCCCCGGTGGCCGTACCCATCTCGACCGCCCAGTGACGTCCCCGCGGCGCCCGCACATCGTCCGGACCTACCCTGACCCCGTGAGCGTCCTCTCCATCCAGTCCCACGTCGCCTACGGCCACGTCGGCAACTCCTCGGCCGTGTTCGCGCTGCAGCGCCTGGGCACCGAGGTGTGGCCGATACACACGGTGCAGTTCTCCAACCACACCGGCTACGGGGACTGGAAGGGCCGGATCTACGACGGCGAGTCCATCGACGAGCTGGTCCAGGGCATCGCCGACCGCGGCGTGCTCGGCACGGCGACCGCTGTGCTGTCCGGCTACCTCGGTTCGGCCGACATCGGCCACGCGGTCCTGGCGGCGGTCGCCCGGGTGAAGGAGGCGAACCCCGACGCCGTCTACTGCTGCGACCCCGTGATCGGCGACGTCGGCCGCGGCGTGTTCGTCCGCCCCGGCGTCCCCGAGTTCATGCGCGACATCGCCCTGCCTCGCGCCGACGTCATCACGCCCAACCACTTCGAGCTGGACCTCCTCGCCGGCACCCGGACCCGCACCCTGGCCTCGGTCAAGGATGCGGTCGCGGCCGTGCAGCAACGGGGGCCGGCCACGGTCCTGACGACCTCGCTGGTCACCGATGACACCCCTGACGACGCTGTGGACCTGCTCGCCTCGCACGACGGGCGTCACTTCCGCATCCGTACGCCCCGCCTCAACCTGTCGGTCAACGGCGCGGGCGATGCCACTGCCGCCCTGTTCCTGGCGCACTGGCTGCGCACCCGCTCCGCCGGCCATGCGCTGGGCGCGGCCACGGCCGCGGTGTTCGGGATGCTCGCCCGCACCGATGAGGCCGGCTCCCGCGAGATCCTGCTCGTGGCGGCACAGGACGAGCTCGTGCACCCGTCCCGGACCTTCGAGGTGGCCGAGGTCTGAGGCCGCCGCTCGGTCGCCTCAGGCGGATCGGCGCTCGGCCTCCGCCGCCTGGGGCGGCTCCTCCCGCACCAGCTCGCGGGTGCCCGACAACGTGCCCCTCGCCTCGCCGGAGTACCAGCCGGAGGTGGGCGGCACGTCGACGTAGTCGCGCCCGACGGCGACCGTCACGTAACCGTCGTGGGCCCGCCGGGAGTGGGTGGGGTCGAACGCGACCGCCACGGCGTGACGCCCCTGCGGCACCACCACCTCGACCCAGGCATGGGTTCCGCCCTGGCCCACCAGGTGGCCGGAGACGTAGCGGCACGGGACACCGGCCGCCCGCAGCACCGCGAGCATCACGTGGCTCTGGTCCTGGCACACCCCTGTCCCGCCGGCCAGGGCCTGCGAGGCGGTGGTGGCCACCGTGGTCGTGCCCTTGCCGTAGCGGACCAGCTCGGGCAGGGCCGCGCAGACCCGGTCCGCGGCCGCGAGCGCGTCGTCGTCACGACCGACCAGCTCCCGGGCCAGCCGTCGGATCGCGTCGTCCGGGACGGTGCGCAGGCTGTACTCCAGCAACCGGGGGTCGGCCAGCAGCGCCGCCGGTAGCGGCCGGTGGTCACCGTCCCGCTCCACCACGACGGACACGTGCATCTGCACCGACTCCGGCACCACCGGCAGCCACACCAGGCCGACCCGGTTGCCGTGCTCGTCACCCACCCACTCCACCTGCGCGGAGCCGTCATCCACCGTGAGCGCACCCAGCACGAGCCGTTGGTCGCCGTGGCGCTGTGGCGGGACCACCACGAGGCGGTGCAGCAGAGACAGCACCGGCGCGTCGTAGTCGTAGCGGAAGGACTGCCGCAGCCGGTACCGGACACCTCGCGAGCCGTCCGTCATGTCCCGAGCATGCCGCGACCCGGGGCGCCCGTGCAGCACGGGCCACCCGCCCGGCTCCGTCAGACTGGAGCCATGACCCGCACCGTGAACAGCTCGCTGACCGCCGAGATCCTGTCGCCCACCACGGTGGAGCTGCAGGTAGCGGTGGCGGGGGGCGCCGCAACGCAGGAGTCCCTGCAGGTCACGCTCGCGGGGCAGGACGTCGCGGTGACGGAGCTGGCCACCGAGGCCGGCGGACGACTGCACGTCGTCCGCTGCGGGGCCGGCACGCTGCAGGTCGACTACCGCGCCACCGTCGAGGCGGGCGGTGGGCCGGTCGAGGTCCAGCCCCTGGACGAGGCGACGTACCTCCGCCCCTCCCGCTACGCAGAGTCCGACCGGCTGGCCGCCGTCGCGGCCGCCGAGCTGGGCGGGACGCGCGACAAGGGCGAGCTCGTCCGGACCGTGGCCGCCTGGGTCGGGCAGCGGCTGCGCTACGTCTCCGGCAGCAGCAGGGTGACCGACGGCGCGGCCGACACCCTGCTGGCCGGCGCGGGCGTCTGCCGGGACTACGCCCACCTCACCACCGCGTTGCTGCGGGCCCGTGACGTCCCCGCCCGGCTGGTGTCGGTGTATGCCCCCGGCCTGGCGCCGATGGACTTCCACGCCGTGGTCGAAGCGCTGGTGGACGGACGCTGGCAGACCGTCGACGCCACGCTCCTGGCCCCACGCCCGTCGATGGTGCGGATCGCCACCGGCCGGGACGCCGCGGACACGGCGTTCATGTCCTCATACGGCGGCGCGCTCCGCCTGGACCGCATCCGGGTCGACGCCGTGGTCGACGGCGACCTGCCCACCGACGACCTGGACACCGCCGTCCAGCTGGGCTGAGGCCGCCCCGTTCCCCGACGGACGGAGGCGGCCCGTGACACCCCACCAGCGGTCTCCCGCGGCGACGACCCCAGTTCTCGACCAGCCGGCCGACTCGAACACCTCTTCGACGTCAGGAGTGTCTGCCGCGGACGCCCCTCGACGCCTCGCCGGCCTCCGTTCTCGTCCCCCGTCCGATCGTCTCCCGGGTGCACCGTCCCCCGTTCGCGTCAGGTGCTGCTCTCGGGCAGGTCGAGCACCGTCAGGAGCTGGGCGGCTGTGGCCACGGCGATGGCCGCGGGGCTCTTGCCGGGAACCCCGGCGATGCCGATCGGGGTGGTGACCCGGGCCAGCGCGGCGTCGTCGTGACCGAGGTCGGCCAGCTGCCCCCGGAACGCCCGCCACTTGGCTGCGCTGCCGATCAGGCCGACCAGCCCCAGGTCGTCGCGACGCAGGCAGACGTCCAGGACGGCGAGGTCCTCCGCGTGGTCGTGGGTCATCACCAGGACGTGGGCCCCGGCCGGCAGGTCACGGGCGACGACGTCGGGCACCGGTGCGGGCAGCGCGGACACCTTGGCCGCACCGACCCGGCCGGTCGTGACCAGCGCCAGCTCGTCGGGGCGGGAGTCGACGAGGCGGACGTCGACGGGGAGCACCGACAGCACCTGCGCCAGGGCCCGGCCGACGTGCCCGGCGCCGAACACGGCCACGACCGGGCGGGCGGGACGGACGGGCTCCAGCAGCAGCGTCACCTCACCCCCGCAGCACTGCAGGCCGTGCTCACCGGGGCTGCGGTCCAGCCGGGTGCGCTGCAGCACCGGAGAGGAGGTCCCGTCGGCGAGCATCCGCCGCGCGTCCAGGATCGCCGTCCGCTCGAGGCTGCCGCCGCCGACGCTGCCCACGACCTCCTCCAGCGAGACGAGCATCTTGCTGCCCGACCCGCGAGGCGTGTGCCCACGCACCTGCGCGACCGTGACCAGCACGAACGGGGTGCCCGCCGCTGCCAGACCACCGACCGCCTCCCACCACGTCTGAGTCCCTGCCGGTCCGCTCACTGCTGGGCCGACAGCTCCCCGAAAACAGGCCGGTCCAGGCTGCGGGCCCGCACGGCGTCCACGGCGCGCAGCGTGGCCTCGGGCGTCGCGGGTACGGCGAGCTCGACCCGCTGACCGGGACCGGCGGGCCCGAAGGCGGCGACGGCGTCGCGCAGCGCCTCCCGGACTGACAGTGCGAGCATGAACGGAGGTTCGCCGACCGCCTTGCTGCCCAGCACCGTGCGGGCCTGGGCGGCATCGCCGAGCAGGTGGACCTCGAAGTGCTGCGGGACCTCCGCGACGGTCGGGATCTTGTAGGTGCTCGGCGCGAACGTGCACAGCCGGCCCTCGTCGTCCCAGACGCACTCCTCCGTGGTCAGCCACCCCATGCCCTGGACGAAGCCGCCCTCGACCTGCCCGATGTCGACGAGCGGGTTCAGGGAGTCGCCGACGTCGTGGACGACGTCCACCCGGCGAACCTTCGAGACCCCGGTGAAGGCGTCGACCTCCACCTCGCTCACGGCCGCCCCGAAGGCGAAGTAGTGGAACGGCGTCCCCCGGCCCAGGACGGGGTCCCAGACCAGGTTGGGCGTGCGGTAGTAGCCGGTCGCCGACAGCGAGACCAGCTGGTCGTAGCCGGCCATCGCCACCGTGGCGAAGTCCACCCGCCGGCTCGGTTCCCCGGCCGGGTACACCTCGTCGTCGGCGAAGACCAGGTCCTCGGGACCGTCGCGCTCCAGCAGCCGGGCCGCGACGACCGCGAGCCGCTCCCGCAGGGTCGTGCAGGCTGCCATCACGGCCTGGCCGTTGAGGTCGGAGCCGCTGCTGGCCGCGGTGGCGGAGGTGTTGGGGACCTTGTCGGTCGAGGTCGGCATGGCCCGGAACCGCTCGGGGCTGACCCCCAGGGTGCGGGCGGCCACGTGGACCATCTTGGTGTGCAGCCCCTGGCCCATCTCGGTGCCGCCGTGGTTGAGCTGGATGCTGCCGTCCATGTAGACGAGCACGAGCGCGCCGGCCTGGTTGTAGGCGCTCTTGGTGAAGGAGATGCCGAACTTGACCGGCGTGATCGCCAGCCCGCGCCGGGTCGAGGTGGCGACGCTGTTGAACGCGCTGACCTCGGCGCGGCGGGCGGCCAGGTCCGCCCGCTGCGACAGCTCCGCCCAGATCCGCGGCAGCCGGTTGTCGAGCACCCGCTGGCCGTAGTGGGTCGTCGCTCGCTCCACGGTGCCGCCGTCCTCGGGGCCGCGGTAGAGGTTCCGCTCGCGCACGACCTCCGGCAGCAGCCCCAGGTGCCGGGCGACCCGGTCGAGGACCTCCTCGGCCACGAGCATCCCCTGCGGGCCGCCGAAGCCGCGGAACGCGGTGTGGCTGACGTGGTTGGTCTTCGCGACCTGGCCCGTGACCCGCAAGGCGGGCACGTGGTAGCCGTTGTCGACGTGGAACATGGCCCGGCTGGTCACGGGGTCGGACAGGTCCAGGCTCCAGCCACCATCGCTGACCAGCTGGGCGTCCAGGGCCAGCAGCCGTCCCTCCTGGTCGAAGCCGACCCGGTATCGGCCCAGGAACGGGTGGCGCTTGCCGGTCATGGTCATGTCCTGGCCGCGGTCGAGCCGGACCCGCACCGGCCGGCCCGTGACGTGCGCGGCCAGTGCGGCGACGGCCGCGAACGGGTGGCACTGCGACTCCTTGCCGCCGAATCCGCCTCCCATCCGCAGGCAGGTGACCACGACGCGGCTGCGGGGCAGGCCCAGCACCTTGGCCACCACGCCCTGGGTCTCGCTGGGGTGCTGGGTGGACACGGTGCAGGCCACGTCCCCGACCGGGTCGACGTGGGCCCAGGCAGCGTGGGTCTCCAGGTAGAAGTGGTCCTGGGCGCCGGTGCGGACCTCACCTGCCAGCACGTGCGGGGCCCGCCCCAACGCCTCGTCGGGGTCGCCGCGCAGGATGCGCCGGGGCTGGGTGTGGACGCTGCCCGAGGCCAGGGCGGCGTCGATGCCGAGCACGGCGGGCAGCGGCTCGTAGTCCACCTCGACCGCCTCGGCCCCGGCCTTGGCGGCATCATCCGAGCGGCCCACCACCCAGCGGACGGCGTGACCGACGTAGTACACGAGCTCGGTGGGCAGCAGCTCCTCGTCGGCGGCGTGGCCCGTGCAGTCGTTGACGCCGGGGACGTCGCCGGGGCCCAGCACCGTCACGACGCCGGGCACGGCGAGCGCGGCTCCGGTGCGCACGGCCAGGATGCGGGCGTACGCGTGCGGGGACAGCACCGGCCACGCGGTCAGCTGGCCGGTGGGGCGGACCTGGTCGTCGGTGTAGACGGCGCGGCCGGTGACGTGGCCGACGGCGCTCTCGTGGTGGCGTGCCGGGCCGCTCACGCGCCCACCGCCACGGCCGTCGGAGCAGGCACCCGGTCGGCGTGCTCGGCGCAGAACTTCTCGAACAGCGACCCCACCAGCCGAGAGCGGTAGGCGGCGCTGCCGCGGTGGTCGTCCATGGGCGTGAACGTCCGCTGCAGCTGCCCGGACACCTCCGCCACGGTCGCGGGGTCCAGCCGGCGGCCGAGCAGGGCCTGCTCCGTAGCGAGCGCCCGCACCGGGGTGGCAGCGACGCCACCGTAGGCGAGCCGCGCGTGGACCACCGTCCCGTCGGCGGCCAGGTCCACCACGAAGGCAGCCGCAACCACGCTGATGTCGTCGGTGCCGCGCTTGCCGACCTTGTAGGACCGGCTGAGCCGGGTGGCCGCCCCGGGGCCCGCGCCCAGCGGCAGGTCGACGCGGACCACGACCTCGCCCGGGCGTCGGACGGTGGTGCGGTAGCCGGTGAAGTACTCCGCGACGGGCACGGTGCGGGTCCCGGCCGCGTCGGCCAGGACGACGTCGGCGTCCAGGGCCAGCAGGACCGGGGGCAGGTCGCCGATGGGCGAGGCGGTGCCCAGGTTGCCGCCGAGGGTGGCCCGGTTGCGGACCTGCCGCGCCGCGAACCAGCGGAGCATCTCGTCCAGGGCAGGCAGCAGCCCGGCGGCCTCGCGCTCCAGCCGCGTGAGGGTGACCCCGGCACCCACCTGCAGGTGGGTCGTCGTCGCGCGCAGCCGCTGCAGCTCGGCCACGGACTCCAGCGACACCGTGACCTGGGGGGCCAGGGTGCCGTGGGACAGCTCCAGCCCGAGGTCCGTGCCACCGGCCAGGACGGTCGCGCCCGGCTGCGCGGCCATCAGCGCCAGGGCCTGCGCCAGGGCGGTGGGGCGGTGGAACGTCCGCCCGGCCGCGGTCACGACCGCCGCGCCTGGCCCAGGGCTCGGCACGGTGGCCGGGACCGGGCTCCGAGCAGGGCTCGGCACAGCCGTGCCACCCGCGACGCGCTCGCCCGCAGCGGTCCCCAGCCGCGCGCACGCCCGCCGGATCGAGGTGTAGCCCGTGCAGCGGCACAGGTTGCCCTCCACCACGTCGGCGTCCAGGCCCGTCTCGTCCCGGCTCGCAGGGTCGTGGTAACCCGCGTACATGCTCATGACGAACCCGGGTGTGCAGTAGCCGCACTGCGACCCGGCGCAGTCGACCATGGCCTGCTGCACCGGGTGCAGGGCGCCGTCACGGCCCGGCCCGGCCACGCCCTCGACCGTGACGACGTCGAGCCCGACGACCGAGCCCAGCGGCAGCAGGCAGCTGTTGACGGCTCGATGGGCAGGGACCCCGTCGGGACCGGGGGCCAGCACGGTCACGGTGCAGGCGCCGCAGTCCCCGTCGCCGCAGCCCTCTTTGGTGCCGACCAGCCCGACGGACCGCAGGGCGTGCAGCAGGGTGGTGGTGGGGGTGGCGCCGGGTACGGGGACGTCCGCACCGTTCAGGCGCAGCACCAGCGCGTCATCGGCCATGGGAAAGGGTACCCACGCCCGGGTGACAGCCATGGTGCGACCGCGGCGTCGCGGCGACGCCGCCGACCGTGACGGTGACCGTGACGGTGATACTGCTCCCGTGGACGCCCCTGCAGACCAGCCCGACCGCACGGTCGAGACGTTCGACCACGCCGCGGAGGCCGACCTCGCGCCCCGGCTGCTGGTCTGCCTGCACGCGCAGGAGTGGGTCGACGCCGTCCTGACCCGACGGCCCTACCGCGAGGTCGCTGTCCTGGAGGTCGCAGCCACCGCCGCCGCCCACGCGCTGTCCGACGAGGGCCTGGGCGAGGCGCTGGCCGCGCACCCGCGCATCGGTGAGCGCCCCACCGACGCGGCCGCTTCCTCCGCCCACTCCCGCCGCGAGCAGGCCGGGGTGGGCACCGACGACTCGACCGCGCAGCGGCTGCGCGAGGCGAACCTCGACTACGAGGCCCGCTTCGGCCAGGTGCTGCTGGTGCGTGCCGCAGGCCGCAGCGCGGAGGACGTGCTGGCGCTGACCACCGAGCGGCTGGGCAACGACGAGGCGACCGAGCAGCGGGTGGTCCGCGAACAGCTGGGCGAGATCGCCGTGCTGCGGCTGCGGAGCCTGCTCGACGAGCTCGCCGCCACGACGAGGACCGGGGCATGAGCGCCGTCACCACCCACGTCCTCGACGCGGCGACGGGCTCCCCCGCGGTCGGGATGGAGGTACGCCTGGACCGGCTGGAGGGCGAGGACCCGGACCGCCCGGGCAGCGGGAGCTGGGCCGAGCTGGACGCGGTGGTCACCGACGACGACGGCCGCTGCCCCGGCATCGGACCCGCCACGGTCGCCACGGGCGCCTACCGGCTGCGCTTCGGCACCGGCGCGTGGTTCGCGGCTGCCGGGCGCGAGTCGTTCTACCCGGAGGTCGTCGTCACCTTCGCCGTCGCCGACCCGGCGCGGGCGCACCACCACGTGCCGCTGCTGCTGTCACCGTTCGCCTACTCGACCTACCGCGGGAGCTGACATGGGGATCGTCCTGGGACCCAACCAGTACGGCAAGGCCGAGGTCCGCCTGGTGCACGTGGACCGGTCCTCTGCGCGGCACGTGCTCACCGACCTCACCGTCACCACGCAGCTGCGTGGAGACTTCGGCGGCACGCACCTGCACGGTGACAACTCGGCCGTGCTGACCACCGACGCCCAGAAGAACACCGTCTACGCCTTCGCCCGCCGGTTCGGGGTGGGTGAGCCGGAGGACTTCGCGATGCGGCTCGGCCGGCACTTCCTCGATACGCAGGAGGCGGTCACCGGCGCCCGCATCGAGGTCGACACCCACTCCTGGCAGCGCATCGAGGTCGACGGCACCGAGCACGACCACGCCTTCTCCCGGCCTGGCGGCGAGACCCGGACGACGGTCGTGACCCTCGACGGCGACGATGCCTGGGTGGTGTCGGGGCTACGCGACCTGGTGGTGCTCAAGTCCACCGGCTCGGAGTTCCACGGCTACCCGCTCGACGCCTACACGACCCTGCCCGAGACGACCGACCGGGTGCTGGCCACCGCTGTGACCGCGCGGTGGCGGTACGCCGGGACGACGGGCCACGGCTTCACGACCGCGCACGCGGCGATCCGCACGACCATGCTCGGGACGTTCGCCTCGCTGCACTCCCTCGCCCTGCAGCAGACCCTCTACGCGATGGGCTCGGCCGTGCTCGAGCAGCACCCGGACGTGGCCGAGGTGCGGCTGTCGATGCCGAACAAGCACCACTTCGTGGTCGACCTGAGCCCGTTCGGGCTCGACAACCCGAACGAGGTCTTCGTCGCCGCCGACCGGCCCTACGGCCTCATCGAGGGCAGCGTGCTGCGGGACGACGCCCCACCGGCGGGACGAGCCTGGGAGTCGGTCCCCGGCTTCGTCTGACCGACTGCGCTCCGGCGGCAGGTCCGCCCCTCTGTGCTCTCGGGATCAGGACGCCCCGGGCCGGGCGCGCGGCCCTCCGGCCTCGCCTGACGCGCCCGACACGAGGCGGTTGCCGACCGGCGACGCCGACCGCCCGCAGACGGCGCTGCTACCACTTGTCGAGCGTGTCTGCGAGCCGCTGGCCCCCCGGACCGACCTCGGGCGAGCACCACTTCCCGCCTGGTGCCCACCGCCGCACGGGCCGACCCGGCGGCACCCTGGGACCCGACGCAGGAACTGCCTATCGTCCTGCGACATGGAGCCGACGAGCGTCCCTGCAACGTCCCCGGTGGCACCGAACGTACCGTTCGACACGCGGTCCGCCGCCGCCGCAGTCGTCGCCGGCCCGGTCCCGGCCTCGCAGCGGTCGTGGGCGCCCGACCTCGCCCGCGGTGCCGTGCTGCTCGGCATCGCCCTGGCCAACGTGGGCCTGTACCTGCACGGCACCGAGACGGGCCCGGGCCACCGGCCCGTCGACGGCAGCACCGTGGACCGGTCGCTCGACCTCGTCGTCACGCTCCTGGTCAACGACCGCTCGCGGCCGATGTTCGCGCTGCTCTTCGGCTTCGGGCTCGTCACCATGGCCCGCCGGCTGGATGAGCGAGGGGTGGCACCGAGACGACGGCGATCGGTCCTGGTGCGGCGGCAGCTGTGGCTCATCGCCTTCGGATCGCTCCACGCAGCGCTGCTGTTCGAGGGGGACATCCTCGGCATCTACGGCGCCACCGGTCTGGTGGTGCTGCTGCTCCTGCAGCGGCGGCCCCGGGTGCTCCTCCGCTGGGGAACGGTCAGCCTCGTCCTGCTGGGTGTCCTCTACGCCGCTGTCGAGCTCGGTCCGGACTTCCCGGCCGCACCGTCGGGCTACCTGGCCTCGATGGCAGAACGGACGGTCACCTGGATCGGCGGGGTCCTCGGCGGCACGGCGCTGCTCATCGTGCTGGCCCCGATGCTGCTCGGGGTGGTCATGGCGCGGGCAGGTCTGCTCGACCGGCCCTGGGAGCACGTGCCGATGCTTCGACGTCTGGCGGTGGCGGGGGTGGCCGTCGGGGTGGCCGGGAGCCTTCCGTACGCGCTGGTCGTGGCCCGGGTCTGGGAGCCGGCGACCGTGGTGACGGGCGTCGCGGCCGCCGTGCACGTGGTGACCGGTACCGCGATGGGCGTGGCCTACGTCTGCCTGTTCGCACTGTGGGCCGCGCGGCTGCACGAGACGTCCACACCCCGCCGGGGAGCGCCTGCGGTCCTCGCCGCCGTGGGCGAGCGGTCGCTGACCTGCTACCTCCTGCAGTCGGTGATGCTCGCCCCGCTGCTGGCCCCGTGGGGGCTGGGGCTGGGCGAGGGGATGGGTACGGCGGCCGCCTACGGCACCGCCCTCTCGGTGTGGCTGGTGACCGTGGCCGTCGCCTGGTCGCTGGCCGCCTCCGGCCGCCGAGGTCCGTTCGAGGTCCTGCTGCGCCGGCTGACCTACGGCCGCCCCGGCTCGACGGCAGCCGTACCTGCCATCGGCGCAGGAGCCGCGCGGCCCACGTGACGCGCGCGTCACAGAGGTGGTTGGGTGCGGGGATGAGTGAGCCCGTCGTCACCGTCACCGCAACGAGGTCGTCCTGGACCCAGGGGCGACGGTGACCCGCGAGCTCGTCGCCCAGGTGCTCGACGACGTGGCCGGCCCCGTCGAGGCCCTGGCGGCCGAGGTCACCGCGCTGCTCGCCGAGGACGACGCCGCCTTCGCGGCCGCCCACCCGGGCGACAGCGCCCGCCGCCAGCCCGTTCACACCTGCTACGTCCCCGCCGACAGGGTCTCGCCCGGGACGCCTGCGGCCTGGGGCGCGGCGGCGACAGCCGTCCTGGACGATCTGCTGCCGGCCCCGACAGCGCTGGCGGTGCTGACCGGGGCCAGCGACGAGGCCGCCGCCGCCGTCCTGCCGCGGGTGCGGACGAAGCTGGCCGAGCAGCCGGTGGAGGACCTGCGGGTGGACTTCGAGGACTCCTACGGGCTGCGCGAGGACGCCGAGGAGGACGCTCACGCCGACGCGGCCGGCCGCACGCTGGCGGCCTGGCGTGGTGACGCGAGCGCGCCGTTCGTCACGGGGGTGCGGGTCAAGGGCCTGCAGCCGCAGACCCGTGCACGCGGGCTGCGCACGCTGGAGCGGGTCGTCGCCACCGGTGTCGCGGCGGGCGGTCTGCCCGACCGGTTCGTCGTCACCTGGCCCAAGATGACCTCGCAGGCGCAGGTTCGGGCGGCCGTGCTGGTCGCCGAGCGGTTGGAGCGCGCCCACGGCCTGGCCGACGGGTCGCTCAGGTTCGAGCTGCAGGTCGAGATGCCCCAGGCGGTGCTCGGCGCCGACGGCACCGCGACCGTCGCGGCGATGGTGCAGGCCGGCGAGGGGCGCCTGGAGGGCCTGCACTACGGCACCTACGACTACAGCGCCGCACTGGGCGTCGGCCCGCTGGACCAGGCGCTGGACCACCCGCTGGCCGACCACGCCAAGACCACGATGCAGCTGGCCGTGGCCGGGACCGGGGTGCGGGTCAGCGACGGCTCCACCAACGTGCTGCCGGTCGGCGACCACGCCCAGGTGCGCGCCGCCCTGGCCCTGCACGCGCGTCTGGTCACCCGCGCGCACGCCCGTGCGCTGCGGCAGGGCTGGGACCTGCACCCCGGGCAGCTCGTCACCCGGTACGCGGCCACGTTCCTGGCCCTGCGCGCGGAGCTCGACGCCGCTGCCGGCCGGTTGGCCGCCTGGACGGCACGCACGGCCGACGCCGACGCCCCGCAGGTGCTCGACGAACCCGCCACCGCGCAGGCCCTCGCCTCGGCCGTGCTGCGCGGGGTCGACTGCGGCGCGGTGGACCTGGACGAGGCGCTCGAGCTCACCGGCTGCACGGGTGAGCAGCTGCTGTCGCTGGCCCGGCGCACCCCGACCGGTGGGACGGTGTGAGCGTCGAGCACCCCGCTGCGGACGCCACCCGGCTCGACCTGCTGGTGCTGGCCCGGCGCGCCGTGGTCGACACCGCGGCCGGTCCCGTCGTCCGGCCCGCGGTCGTGGGGGTCCGTGACGGCCGCGTCGTCCTGGTCGACGACGCGCCTGGCACCGACGGCCCCACCGCGTCCAGGCCGGCCCACCTTCCGGCCTCGGCACGCGTGGTCGAGCTCACCGAGGACGAGGTGCTGCTGCCCGGCCTGGTCGACAGCCACGTACACGTCAACGAGCCCGGCCGCACCCGCTGGGAAGGCTTCGCCACCGCCACCCGGGCCGCTGCGGCCGGTGGCACGACCACGCTGGTGGACATGCCGCTCAACTCGATCCCGCCCACCACGACCGTCGCCCACCTGCTCACCAAGCAGGGCGCCGCTCGCGGGCAGACCTTCGTCGACGTCGCCTTCTGGGGCGGGGCGGTACCGGAGAACCTCGACGACCTCGCCCCGCTGCACGAGGCGGGCGTGCTGGGCTTCAAGTCGTTCCTCGTGCCGTCGGGGGTGCCGGAGTTCGACCACCTGGACGAGCCCGCACTACGGCGGGTGCTGGCCCGGGTGGCCGAGCTGGGGGCCACCCTGGTGGTGCACGCCGAGGACCCGGAGGTCCTCGCCGGGGCACCCGCCGCCGCGGGACGCCGCTACGCCGACTTCCTGGCCTCGCGTCCCGATGCGGCAGAGGTCGTGGCCGTCCAGCGGCTGCTGCGCCTGGCCGGCGAGGCCGGCGCGCGGGTGCACGTGCTGCACCTGTCCAGCGCCGCCGTGCTGCCGGAGCTGGCCGCCGCCCGGGCCGCCGGGCTGCCGGTCACCGTCGAGACCTGCCCCCACTACCTGGTCCTGGCCGCCGGCGACGTCCCGGACGGGGCGACGACGTTCAAGTGCTGCCCGCCGATCCGGGACGCCGCCAACGCCGACCTGCTGTGGCAGGCGCTCGCGGACGGCGTGATCGACTGCGTGGTCAGCGACCACTCCCCCTCCACCGTGGCGGACAAGCGGCTGGACACCGGGGACTTCGGCGAGGCCTGGGGCGGCATCTCCTCGCTGCAGCTGCTGCTGCCCCTGCTGTGGACCGAGGCCCGGGCCCGCGGCTTCGGCCTGGCCGACGTGGTCCGCTGGACCGCCGCCGGACCGGCCCGTGCAGCCGGCCTGACGACCAAGGGCCGCCTCGCCGTCGGCGCAGCGGCCGACCTGGTCGTCCTCGCCCCCGACCAGGCGTTCACCGTGGACCCCGCCGCCCTGCACCACCGCAACCCCATCACCCCGTACGCCGGTCGCACCCTGACCGGCACCGTCCGCAGCACCGTGCTCGCCGGCGTCGAGGTCGACCTCGACGCCGCGCCGCGCGGACGCCTGCTCGCCCGAGGAGACGCATGAGCCACCACGACCGCGACGACAGCGACCTGGTCGACCTGGCCTCCCGGGCCCTGGGCGGGCGGGTCGTCGCCGCCAACGACGAGCTGTTCGCCGACCGCCGCCACCTCATCACGCCCGGCCCGGCGGCCTGGGACCCGACGACGTTCGGGCCCGACGGCAAGGTCTACGACGGCTGGGAGACCCGGCGCCGCCGAGGCGCGCTGGGCGCGCTGCCCGGCCGCGACGACAACGACGACGCCATCGTCCGTCTCGGTGCGCCCGGCACGGTCCGCAGGGTGGTCGTGGACACCTCGCACTTCACCGGCAACTACCCGGCCGCGGCGTCGCTGGAGGGGTTGCGGGTGCAGGGGTACCCGGCCCTGGCCGAGCTGCAGGGCGCCCGCTGGACCGTGCTGGTGCCGCGCAGCCCGCTGGCCGGGGACACCGAGAACCTGTTCGAGGTGGTCGACGACGGCACCTGGACGCACGTGCGGCTGCGCATCTTCCCCGACGGCGGCGTCGCCCGTCTGCGGGTGCTCGGCGACGTGCGCCCCGACCCGCGCTTCCTGGAGGGCACGGTGGACCTGGTGGCGGCCCAGCACGGCGGTCGGGTCGTCGGCTGCTCCGACCGGTTCTACTCCTCCCCCGGCAACCTGCTGCGCCCCGGCGTCGCGCCCACGATCGGCGAGGGGTGGGAGACCGCCCGCCGTCGGGTCGAGGGCAACGAGTGGGTGAGCCTCGCCCTGGCCGCCCCCGGCGTCCCACGGGTGCTGGAGGTCGACACCACGCACTACGTGGGCAACCCGCCCGGAGCGGCGTCGCTGCGCGGGGTGGACGCACGCTCGGCCGCGGTGGACGACGAGGCGGCCTGGGTCGAGCTGGTCCCGCTCACCGCGCTGCTGCCCGACACCGTCCACCGGTTCCGGCTGCGTGACGACCTCGCCGAGGTGCCGACGCTCACCCACGTCCGCCTCGACATCCACCCCGACGGCGGCGTCAACCGGGTCCGGCTGCACGGCGAGCTGGACCCCGCCGCGCTGGCGGACCTGCGTCGGACCTGGCAGCGCTGAGCCCCGACCGGCTCAGAGGGCGGCGACCGCCGTGGTGACCAGCGACTCCACGGTCACGTAGCCGCGCACCTCGCCCGACGCGTCGGTGACGAGCAGGGGCGACCAGCGCACCTCCCTGCTCCGGGCCACCGCGCGCAACAGGGCCTCTGCGACGGTGGTCTCCGGCGCCAGCGTGGTGGCCCTGCGCCGCGGCCCGTCCAGCCAGGTCCACCAGACACCACCGGCGTCCCGCTCCCAGGCGACCTCGCGGTCCCGCAGCAGCAGCAGCGCCACCGGCAAGGCCGGGCCGGCGCCCAGGACCCGTCGCGCGGCACCGTCGTCCGCGAGCAGACGCACCTGCGCCGCGCCCGGCACCCCGGGCCAGGGCTGCTCGTCGGCGCCGAGGAACCACCCCTGGGCCAGCGGCACACCGAGCCTGACCAGCACGGCGAGCTGACCCTGCCGCTCGACTCCCTCCGCGACCACCCAGGCGTCCAGCTGCGCGCAGAGCCGACCGAGCGCCGTGACCACCAGCTCCGCGCCAGGGTCCCGGCCGAGCTCGGCCACCAGGGCGCGGTCCAGCTTGACGAACTCCGGGCGGAGCCGGCTGATCTGACCGAGCCCGGCGAAGCCCGTGCCCACGTCGTCGACGGCCAGCAGCGCGCCCCGCGCGCGGAGCCTGACCAGGGCGTCCTCCGCGGGGCCGGGCACCTGGGGCCAGCGCCTCTCCGTGACCTCGACCACCAGCGTCGCCAGCGTCCGCTGCGCCAGCAGGGATGCCAGGACGGCCTCGTCGGCGAGGTCCGCGGGGTCCAGGTTGACGGTGAGGAAGCAGTCCTGGGGCAGGCGGGGCAGCAGGTCGACCGCGAGCCGGTTGACGCGGGCCTGCAGCAGCCCGGAGACGCCGCGGCGACCCGCCTCGTCGAACAGCATGTCCGGTGCGACGCCGTAGTGCCCGGGGACGCGGGCGAGCAGCTCGAAGCCGGCCGCCCTGCCGTCGGTGAGGTCGACGATGGGCTGAGCGACGACGGTCAGGAGGTCGGGCCGGGCGAGGACGTCGTTCAGAGCCCTGCCCGCGTCGGCGCGCTGCACCGCGTCCGCCCCGGCGGGGAACCTCCCGTCGGCCTCGGTCCCGGGCACCTCAGCGGGGCCGGATGGCACGGCGCACGCGGTCCTGGAGATCGTCGTCGAGCCGGGGCACGCCGTGCACGAGGGTCGCGTGCTCACCGACCCACGAGAGGATCTCCTCGACGTCCCCCTCGTACCGCATGGTGCAGCCGGGGATCACGTCGCCGCAGCGGAATGCCTTCATCCCGCTCGGCGTGGCCCCCGGTCCCTCCGTCATGTAGCGCAGCGTATGGGCCCGGGTGCGCCCATGTCACCGTGCTCATGACCGGCCAGGGTGACCTCGAGCGTGCCTCCCGCCGCGAGTGGCAGGACGACGGTGTCCTCCGTGGCGGAGGCCGGTGCGGTGCCTGCGGTGTCCAGCACCGTGCGCAGGTCGCGAGGGAAGGTGTCCGGGCCGAGCGTCGTCGTCTGCCGCAGGACAGGGGCGGAGTCCCGGGTGACGTCGAGGTGTCCGCGCCACCACCCGCCCTGCTCGCCGTGGCGGCCGAGGCGGACATGCTCCGCCAGGCGAAGCCGGCCGTCGCCGTGCAGGCGGACGACGGTGGTCTGCTCGTGCTCGGCCGCGGCGGTGACGACCACGGGGGGCAGGGTGCAGGTGAGCAGCGCGCCCGCGCCGACGTCGAGGTCCAGCAGGAGGCGGGAGCGGGCCTGCTCCCGCCCCGCCAGCACGACCGAGGCCGCCACGCCGTGCACGTCGAGCCGGGCGCCCGGCCCCAGCCTCAGCCGCACCTCCAGCACGTCGCCACCCATGGGCCCGGCGGCCGTGCCCACCAGGTGCACCCGCACCGGCTCCGAACCCGGTGTGCCCGTGCGTCGTACGGCCAGCGCGGGGCCGCAGGAGCGGACGGTCCGCAGCACGGTCCTCGGTCCGCCCGCCGCCTCCCCGACGAGCTCGGCGACGACCTCCACGACCGTCCTCAGCGTGCAGCCCCGGCGCCCGGCGCCCCCTGCTGAGGCCGCCCCGCCACGCGCGCGACCACCTCGCGGACCCAGGCCGCCACCTGGCCCGCGCTCGGGTCCTCGCGCAACGAGATCAGCAGCGTCGGCCGCCCCTGGCGCACCCGCGCGGCGTCGTCGGCCATCACCTGCAGGCTCGCCCCCACCATGGGTGCCAGGTCGGTCTTGTTGACCACGAGCAGGTCGGAGCCGGTGACCCCGGGCCCGCCCTTGCGCGGCACCTTGTCGCCACCGGCCACGTCGACCACGAAGATCTGCGCGTCGACCAGACCGACGCTGAACGACGCGGTCAGGTTGTCCCCGCCGGACTCCAGCAGGACCAGCTGGACCCCGGGCACGGCGGCCACCAGGTCCTCGACCGCGTCGAGGTTGGCCGTGATGTCGTCCCGGATCGCGGTGTGCGGGCAGCAACCGGTCTTCACCGCGGCGATGCGCTCGTCGGGCAGCACGGCACTGCGGCGCAGGAAGTCCGCGTCCTCGGTGGTGTAGATGTCGTTGGTCACGACCGCCAGCGACAGCTCCTCGCCGAGGGTGCGGCAGAGCGCTGCCACCAGCGCCGTCTTGCCCGAGCCGACCGGCCCGCCGATGCCGATTCGGACGGGCCCGGCGCTGTCGTGGTCGAGGTGGGCGTACGGGTCGGTGGAGTGGTCATGAGACAAAGAGTCGCTCCTTCGAGGTGTCGTGGCGCTGGGCGAGCAGGTCGAGCAGCGGGTCGCTGTGGGCGGGCAGGTGGGTGAACGGCGAAGGGCCGTCGCCGAGCGCCTCGCCGTCGCGGGTGGGCGGCCGGACGGCGGTCGCGGCGATGTCGTCGACCTCCGGGGCGAGCCGCACCGTAAGGGCGGCGACGGCCACGGGGTCCAGCGCCATGAGCCGCTGGGCCGCGGCGGCCGGACCGGACACGGCCAGGTATGCCGCGCAGGTCGCCGCGTCGAGGGGTCGCAGCCCGGACGCGGCCGCCGCGCAGCCGAGGACGACGGGGTGGTGCGGCCGGCGTCCCAGCTCGGACCAGGCGACGTGCGGCGAAGGCGCCGGCCATGACGCGGCGGCAAGACGCAGCAGGCCGCGGCCCTGGGCCCGGGAGGCCTCGCGCTGGGCGGGCGAGGGGGTGCGGGCGTCCACCTCGACGTCGAGCAGCGCGTGGTCGACCGGTCGGAGGCAGGCCGCGGCCGCGATGGCGGCCACCACCAGCCCCGTGGTGCGAAGCCGCCTGCGCAGCAGCACCTCGAGGTCGGCCAGGTCGCGCAGCCGCCCGTCCGCCCGGGCCTGCTCCAGACCGCCGGAGTGCACGTGCCCGCCCGTGGGCAGGCGCCCGTCGCCGAGCAGGACCAGCAACGCGGAGGCCCGGGGGGTGCTCACGTCGAGGTACCCATCAGCAGGCCATCAGAACAGGAAGTACCGCTGCGCCATCGGCAGCTCCGAGGCCGGCTGCTCGTCCCAGACCTCTCCGTCGACCTGCACGGTGAAGGTGTCAGGGTCGATGCGGATGTCCGGGGTGGCGTCGTTGAGCGGCATGTCGGCCTTGCCCCGCCCACGCACGTCGGCCGTCGCCACCAGCCGCCGCTCGATCCGCAGCCGGTCGGCGAGCCCGTCGTCGACCGCCGCCTGCGAGACGAAATGCACCGACGTCCGTGCGGCGACCAGCGGAGAGGCGCCGAACATGGGCCTCGGCAGCACCGGCTGCGGCGTCGGGATGGACGCGTTGGCGTCCCCCATCGCCGCCCACGCGATGACCCCGCCCTTGAGGACGGCATGGGTGCGGACGCCGAAGAACGCCGGCTCCCACAGCACCAGGTCGGCGAGCTTGCCCACCTCGACGGAACCGATCTCGGCGTCCATGCCGTGGGCGATCGCGGGGCAGATCGTGTACTTGGCCACGTAGCGCCGGGCGCGCAGGTTGTCGTTGCCAGCCTCGCCCCCGGGGTCACCCACCAGTGCCCCGCGGCGGACCTTCATGGCGTGGGCGGTCTGCCAGGTCCGCATGACCACCTCGCCGACCCTGCCCATGGCCTGGGAGTCCGAGCCGATCATCGAGATCGCGCCGAGGTCGTGGAGCAGGTCCTCCGCCGCGATCGTCGAGGGCCGGATCCGGGACTCGGCGAAGGCCAGGTCCTCGGGGATCGACGGGTCCAGGTGGTGGCAGACCATGAGCATGTCGAGATGCTCGGCCAGGGTGTTGACCGTGTGGGGCCGGGTCGGGTTGGACGAGCTGGGGAGCACGTTCGGGTACCCGGCGACGGTCATGATGTCCGGTGCGTGCCCGCCGCCGGCACCCTCGGTGTGGTAGGCGTGGACGGCCCGGCCGCGGATCGCCGCCAGGGTCGACTCCACGTAGCCGGCCTCGTTGAGGGTGTCCGAGTGCAGCGCCACCTGGACCCCGGAGGCGTCGGCCACGGTGAGCGCCGCATCGATGGCGGCCGGGGTGGTGCCCCAGTCCTCGTGCAGCTTGAACCCGGCCGCCCCGCCGCGCAGCTGCTCCCACAACGCCTCGTGGCTGACGGTGTTGCCCTTGCCCAGCAGGGCCACGTTGACGGGCTTGTCGGCCATCGCCTCGAGCATCCGCGCCAGGTGCCACGACCCGGGCGTGACCGTGGTGGCCTTGGACCCCTCGGCCGGGCCGGTACCGCCGCCCACGAAGGTGGTGACGCCGCTGCCCAGCGCCTCGGGCACCAGCTGCGGGCAGATCAGGTGGACGTGGCAGTCGATGCCGCCCGCGGTGAGGATGCGGCCGTTGCCGGCGATGATCTCGGTCGACGGGCCGACCACCAGGTCGGGGTGCACGCCGGGCATGGTGTCGGGGTTGCCCGCCTTGCCGATGGCCACGATCCGCCCGTCGCGAAGCCCGACGTCGGCCTTGACCACGCCCCAGTGGTCCAGGACCACCGCACCGGTGATGACGGTGTCCGGGGCGCCCTCGGCGCGGGTGGCCCGACCCTGGCCCATCGACTCGCGCAGCACCTTGCCGCCGCCGAACACGGCCTCGTCCCCGGCCCGGCCCGGCCCGCCGCACAGGTCGTCGGTCACCTCGAGGACCAGGTCGGTGTCGGCGAGGCGGATCCGGTCGCCCGTGGTCGGGCCGTACAGCTGCGCGTAGCGGGCGCGGGACAGGTCCATCAGGCCTCCTCGGAGGGGTCGTCGGTGGGCCCGTCGAGCGCACCCGGCGGGTCCAGCGACAGCCCGCCCACGTAGCGGGCACCGCCGAGCGGGACCAGGGCGATGCTCCGGGCGATGCCGGGCTCGAACCGGGCCGACGTCCCCGCCGGCAGGTCCAGCCGCAGGCCGTGGGCCGCCACGCGGTCGAACGCGAGCGCCGGGTTAGCCTGGGCGAGGTGGAAGTGAGAGCCCACCTGCACCGGCCGGTCACCGGTGTTGACGACCTCCAGGGTCGTGACCGGACGCCCCTCGTTGAGGCGGATGCTGCCCTGGGCGGGGAGCACCTCGCCGGGGACCATCACGCCGGGGACCTGGTCTGGCTGCACGAGGGCCCCTCAGACGATCGGGTCGTGGACGGTGACGAGCTTGGTGCCGTCCGGGAACGTGGCCTCGACCTGCACCTCGCGCACCAGCTCGGGGATGCCCGTCATGACGTCGTCGCGGCCGAGCACCTCGCGCCCGGCCTGCATGAGCTCCTGCACGCTGCGGCCGTCACGGGCCCCCTCGAGCACCGCGGAGGTGATGACCGCCACGGCCTCGGGGTGGTTCAGCCGCAGACCCCGCCCGCGACGGCGCCAGGCGAGGTCCGCGGCGTAGGACACCATGAGGCGTTCCTGCTCGTGCGGTGTCAGGTGCACCGGTGCTCCTCCGCTCGGGTCGTCTCGGAGGAGGCAGTGTCACGCACCGGCGTTTCGCACGTGTTTCCGGCTGCGTCAGCTCGCGACCTGCTCCGCCAGCGCGTTCAGGGAGTCCTCGAGCTGGCTCTCGCTGACGAGGGGGAACGTGATCTTCTTGAGCAGGTCCTTGTCGGTGACCTTGGCCCAGTCGTAGGTGAGGGTGACGGTGGTGGCGCCGGAGCCCTCGGCGGCCAGCTCCCACATCCACTCCCAGCCCGGGGGGGCCTGGTCCGCGGGCGCCGTCTGCCAGACCAGCATCTTGTTCTCCTGGTAGCCGGTGACGGTGTTGTCGGTCTGGTACTCCCCGCCCATGTGGTCACCCACCATGTTCATGCGGAACACCTGGCCGGTGGTGGTGATCCGGTCGCTCCGGTCGTCGCTGCGGACGAAGCCGGACCCGTCCAGGCCCGCGTGGCGCTGCGGGTTGCTCAGCACCTCGAAGATGTCCTTGGCGGAGGCGTCGATGGTGCGGCTGACTGTCACGTGCGTGTCTGTGGTGGTCATGTCTCCCACTGTGCCCAAGCGGGCCGTTGTTCACCCATCCGGGTCAGGACGCCAGGTCGCTGCCGCCGCGGGAACCCGCGCCCTGCAGCCTGCGGGCGGCCTCGCCGATGATGGCGCTGTAGGTCGGGTAGGCGAACTCCACGGTACCGAGCGTCGAGACGTGGACCCCGGCGGCCATGGCGGTCGTCACGGCCTGGATCACCTCGACGGCGGACTCCCCGGCGGCGTGCGCCCCGAGCACGACCTCGCGGCGACGGTCGCTGATGAGCTTGAGGAACCCCTCGTCCCGACCGTCGATGAGCGGCCGTTCCATCTCCGCGTACCGGACGGTGGCCACGACGACGCCCGGGTCCTGCTCGCGGGCCCTCGCCTCGGTGAGACCGACACCGGCGTAGTCGGGGTCGGTGAACCCGCCCGAGGGCAGCAGGACGTGGTCGGAGCGCCGGGTCGCGCCCAGCACGGCGTGCTTGGCGGCCGCCTCGGCCTCGACGTGGGCGGCCTGCACGAGCATGGCCTGCTGGTTGGCGTCGCCCGCGGCATAGATGTGCGGGACGTTGGTGCGGAGGTAGGCGTCGACCGGGATCGCCGGGCCGGCGGTGCGCACGCCCGCAGCCTCCAGCCCGAGGCCCTCGGTCGCAGCCGGCCAGCCAGTGCTCATGATCACGGCGTCGAACTCCTCGTGGTGCTCGCCGTCGTCGTCGACCCAGCCGAGCCGCACCGCCCCGCCGTCGACCCGTTCCAGGCCCGTGACCGTCTCGATCCCGGTGCGCACCCGGACCCCGTCGTCCTCGAAGCTCGCATGGACGACGCGGGCGATGTCCTCGTCGGTGCTCATGAGGATGCGCGGGGCCACCTCCAGCAGGGCGACCTGCGAGCCGAACGCGGAGAAGTTGGTGACCAGCTGGGCGCCGGTGTTGCCGGCGCCGACCACCGCCAGGCGAGCGGGGACCTCGGACAGGTCGAGGATGCCCTCCGGCACGTACGCCAGCTCGGCGCCCGGCACCGGCAACCGCCTGGAACGGCCCCCGACGCACAGGATCACGGTGTCGGCGCGCAGCCGCCGGCCGCTGTCGGCGAGCTCGACGGTGTGCGGGTCGACGAAGCGGGCCCGCCCCTCCAGGAACAGCTCCACACCCAGGTCCGACAGCCGGCCCGGGTCGTCCTTGGCGGTCTGCACCTCGTCGATCACCTGCCGCACACGCGCCACGGTGCGGCCCCAGTCGACCACGGCTTCGCCCACGTCGATGCCGTAGCTGGACGCCGAGCGGACGTCGCGCAGGAACCTGGCCGCCTTCGCGAGCACGCGGGTGGGGACGCAGCCGGTGTTGACGCAGGTGCCACCTGTCCGGTCGCCCTCCACGACGGCGACCGAGGCGCCGAGCTCAGCGGCCCGGACGGCCGCTGCCGTCCCGGCGGGGCCGGCCCCGATGACGAGGACCTCGTAGGCGGTCGGGCGGTCGTCAGGCACAGCTGTCTCCAGGAGGGTCGTGGTGGTGGCGGTCGGGACCGTCGTCAGGACTCGGAGCGGGCGCGCAAGAGGCCGCCGAGGACCCCGCCCGCCTCGATCTCGGCACCGGGGACCTGCACCCCGGCGCCACCACGATTGTCGTGCAGGATCGCCGCACGCGCGTGTCGGACCCGGATCCCCGCTCGGTCGGCCGGGGCGGCCGCGACCAGGTCGACGAGCCGTTCGTCGCACTCCACGGGCCGGTCGACCACGACGACGGCCCGGCAGCGGCGTCGCACGTCCGGGGGCACCGGTCCGACGTGCAGCCGGGGGTCCTCGCCCAGCAGGCCGTCCCGGGCTGCGGTGCCGTCGGCGAGCCACACCCCGGCATCGGCGCCGTCCAGCAGCGACGCGATGCACAGCAGCGTCTGCTCGGGGCTCCAGCCGCGGTCGTCCACCTCCACGACCACCTGCGGGTAGCGCCACACCAGGCCGGGCGGACGGGTGGCCGGGGACGGCAGCAGACGCGCCAGCACCAGGGCCTGGTGGTTCTGGACGGCGACCCGGTCGACGTCCCGCTCGGCGAAGTCCGAGCCGTCGTGCCAGGCCACAGCCGTCGGGACGTGGCGGAACGCCGCCCCCGCGAGCCAGCAGCGGTTGGCGACCTCCCAGTCCTCGCCGCCGTAGCGGTCGAACCGCTCGTCCCAGCCACCGGCACGGTCCAGGACGCTGCGGTGCACGCTGAGCACGGCACCGATGACGAACCGGTACGACTCGTCATCGGCGTCGCGCAGGTCGTCGGTCCAGCGGAAGCCGTCCTGCAGCCACCGGGGCTCGGTCAGCTCCGCCGGGGCGGGCCCGGCACCGCGGAGCCACGCCACCACCGCAGCCTCGTCCCAGCCGTCGAGGTCCGCGTGCCGGCGGCGGCCGACCAGCAGGCCCTCGCCGAGCGCGTCGGCCGCGGCGAGCACCTCGGCGAGGTAGGCCGGTTCGGGCGTGGTGTCGCCGTCCAGGAAGCACAGCAGCGGCGCCGTGGTCGCGGCAGCACCCAGGTTACGGGCGGCCGAGGCGCGGAAGCCGCGGTCCTCCTGCCGGACCCGGGACACCCGGTAGGGCCGCTCCCCCAGCTCCGGCGGCTCGGGCGAGCCGTCGTCGGCGACGACGACCTCGAACCGGTCTGCGGCGAGGGTCTGCACCGCCAGCGCGGCCAGCACGAGCGACAGCCTGCGCTGGTCGTCGTAGTGCGTGACGACCACGGCGACGTCCGGGGTGCCGGTCACGGACCGACCGCCGCGAACGTCCGTCGGGCCGCCTCCGCGGGCTCGTCCGCGCCGTCGGTGCCGCCCACGACGGGCAACCGCGTGGCTGCGGGGTCGGCGAGGGCGGCGGCGAGGGCGTGCGCGAGCGCGGTGGGCCCGTCCTGCACCAGCAGCAGGGTGCCGGGGCGGAGGAGGGCCATCTCCTCGGTGTAGCGGTTGCGGGTGGTGACGGGGCGGCGACCGGCGGCTCGCCACGACAGCAGCGACGCCGATGCCGAGACGTGCCGGGGCGCGAACACGGGTACGTCGACCTCGCGGAGCAGCTGCGGCAGCTCGGCGTCCTCCACCCAGCCGTCGATGCGGACCTCGCGACCGTCGACGGCCGCGATCGCGCGCAGCCGCTGGAGGAGGTGGTCGTGGCCGGGTGACACGCCCCCGAGCACCCGCAGGGCGACGTCGGCGGGCAGGCCCGCCATCGCGCGCAGCACCTCCTCGTGGCCCTTGCCGGGGTAGACGAACCCGAGCACCGCGACCTCGCGCCGCCCCCGGGGGGCCAGGCCGGGAGCTGGACCCGCCCCCACCGGCCCGGCGTCACGGGGCACGGCGAGCGGGACGACCGTGACAGGCACGGTGGGGTCGCCGTCCAGCAGGTCCAGCAGCAGGTCGTGCTCGTGCATGCTGCTGACGACGACGGCGTCCGCAGCCCGGGCCATCCCCGCGTAGCCCACGCACCGGCGTCGGTACGGGGCCCCGTCGGACGGCTGCGGCAGGTCGTGCAGCGTCAGGCCGAGCACCCGACCGACGGCCAGCGCGCGCACCACCTCCAGGGCCTGCTCAGGACCCTCGCCGAGCAGGTGGTCGGTGACGTGCAGGTGCAGCGGCCCGGGCGGCAGGGCCAGGAGGAGGTCGGGCAGGTCCGCGGGTCGCAGCGGTCGGTGCACCCGTGTGACGGACCCCTCGGCCACGGCGTGGGCAGCGAGCAGCAGCTCGGCGTAGCGGGTCACGCCGTGTCGCGGTGGGCCGGCGACGAGGTGGTGCAGCACCATGGCGTCGACGGCAGGCGCGGGGGTCACAGCCGCAGCTCCGTCATCACGTCGCCGTGGCGCTCGAGGCCCACGCGCACGACCTCGGGGTTGTCGGCGTACCACTGCAGCTGCGCCTCGCGGACGGTGCTGTCGTCGACGGGCTCACCGCCGACCGTCCAGCCGGTGCGGGCGTGGGACACGTCGAGACCGAGCGCGTCCAGGACGTCGGCCTGCAACGGGGACATCACCGCGCGCAGCAGCACCCGGTCCGGCGCCCGCGCCGGCTCCGGCAGTCCGAGCGCCTCGAGCGCGCGCTGGGCGAGCCCGACCAGCACCGGGTTGCCGGGGTGGTTGAGGGTGTGCGAGGCCTCGGCGCCGGCGGTCTCGAGCAGGTCGTGCACGACGAGCGTGCCGTGCAGCTCCTCGCGGCGGCGCAGCTCCGCCTGGGAGCGGCGCGCGACCTCGCGGACCCCGTCGGCGACCACCGAGACCTCGCCCGCGGGTGCAGCGGCCGAGCGCAGGCCGTCGATGCTGGCCGCCAGCGCCAGGGTGCGCAGGTCGTGGTACGGCACGACGGGCGGGTCACCGGCACCCTCGACCCGGACCAGGCCCTGGTAGGGGTGCAGCCGGCTGTCACGGACGACCGGCAGCAGGACGACCCGGGCCTGCGGTGCGGCGGCCCTCACCTGGGCGGTGCCCAGCGGAAGGCCGTGGTAGTCGTCCCGGACGGGCTGCACCAGCAGCACGTCGATGCGGGCGAGCAGCCGCTGCATCGCCTCGGTGTCCTGCGCCGTGAGCTCGTGGACCGGTGGCACGCGGACGGTGAGGAACGCCTCGCTGCTGGTGGCGAGGACGACCCGCAGCGCCTCGGCCTGGCAGTTGCCGTGGACCAGCAGCAGGGGCCGACCGTCCCCGACCTGCCCGGGCGAGCCGTCGTCGGCGAGACCGTAGAAGTGCCGGTAGTGCCAGCGCCGGCCGTCGACGCCCGGGGGCACGACGGGATCGACCGGCACGGTGAGGCTCACAGCCGGGCCCCCGTCGCGACCCTGGCGTGGATGCGGTCGTGCTGCCGGACGCCGTCGGCGCGCTCGGCCAGCCGCTCCCGCAGCACGCTCGTGGGCCGCGGGCCGGCGTCGACGGCGGCGCGGACCGCGCTGGCCAGGCCGTCCCGGTCGGGGCCGGCCGGCCCGACGTCGAACAGGTGCAGCGGGTGCTGCTCGCCCCAGTGGCCGAGCGCGGGCGCTACCACCGGGGTGCCCACGTCGTGGCAGCTCTCGACCCAGCCGCTGTGGCTGCCCCAGCGGTAGGGCAGCACCAGGGCGGACAGCTCCCGCAGCTCCGCGTGCAGCCGGTCCTCGTCGCTGCGGCCGCCGACCCGCAGGTCGACCAGACCGTCCCGGGACGCCGCACGGAGGGCGTCCACGAGGGCCTGGTCGGGCCGTGGGAAGCCCGCGGCCAGGACCTCCTCGCGCAGCTGCGCGCGCAGGAGCACCCCGGACAGGTCGGGAAGGACCTGCAGCAGACCCAGCACGACGCGGCGGTCGGTGTTCGGACGCAGCATGCCCAGCGGCAGCCCGACCACGGCGGTGCCCTCCGGCGACGGGCGGCCCAGGGCCATGACCGCCGGCGGGGCCAGGTGCGGGTGGCTCACCACGACGGCTCGTCGACCCCAGCGATGCTGGATCTCCTCCGCCGCGCCGGGGGTCAGGGTGAGCACGGCGGCGGCGCGCTCGGCGAGCAGCTCCAGCTGGGCCTCGTGGGGACGCTGGTCCGACAGGTGGGGGTTGCTGAGGTCGTGGGCGGTCCAGACCAGGGGACGACCGACGGCCTCGAGCTCGTCCAGCAGCTGCCGGAGCCGGGGCAGGGGGTACTGCTCGAAGCCGAAGTGGACGTGCATGACGTCGAAGTCGTCGCCGTGCCGGCGCACCCAGCCGGGGTCGTCGTCCCAGGTGAACCGGCAGCGGGCCTCGGCCCGCCCCGCCGGTGTCCCCATGGCACCCAGGGGGACACCGGGGGGCGCGGCGCGGGAGACGTGCTCCACATAGGCGTGGTGGTCGGGGACGTGCACGACGCGGGCACCGACCACGGGCCAGGTCGGTGCGCCCACCGCCTCCGGCAGGAGCGGCGCCGCCGCCTCGGCGAGCAGCCCGGTCACCGCGCCACCTGCGCCTCGGCCGTGGTCCGGGAGGCGTGGACCTGCTCCACCAGCCGGGCCGCGCGAGCGGCGCCACCGCCGTCAGCCCATCGCGACCAGAGCCGGGGCGCGTCGGCCGCCGTCGCGTGCAGCCGCTCCAGCAGGCCGGGCCAGGCCCGCGCGCTCGGCCAGGACCGCGCCACCTCCGCCAGACCGGCACGGTCCAGCAGGGCGGCGAGCTCGACCTGCTCGTCGAAGGGGCGGGGCTGTGGCAGCGCCAGGAACGGGGTCCCGGACGCGGCGACCTCGGCGACGAGGCCACCACCGCAGGGCCCCACGACGACGTCGGCGTGCGCCAGCAGCGCACGGACGTCGGGCAGCGTGCCGTGCTCGACGACGGAGGACCATGGCACGCTCTCACCGGCGCCCGGGGCGAGCTCACCGGCGACGTGCCAGTGCCAGCCGGGCGTCGCCGCGGCCGCGGCGCGCACGTCCGGCACCGTCACCCCGTGACCGCCACGGCCGAGCACGAGCGCGACGCACCGACCCGGCAGCGCGCACCCCAGCGACTCCGCAGGAGCACGCCGGTCGGCGACGGAGAACGCGCCGGTGTGGGTGGTGCGGGCCTGCAGGGGGGTGTCCCGACGGCCGAGCCCGGCGAGCCACCGCCCGCGCGTCGGGAGGGCGGCCGGCCAGGGGGCCAGCAGCGCCGCGGCGGTGTCGTAGCCCAGCAGGTGGGCACGGTCCTCGCGTCGCCCGGGCTGCAGCACGGCGACGGTGGCCACCCCGAGCAGCCGGGCCAGCAGCAGCATCTCGACCGAGACGTCGACGACCAGCAACCGGCAACCGCTCGCGCGCACCCACGCCGCCACGGTCTCGGCGCGGCTCAGCATCCCCCGCTCCCCCAACGGCGACCAGTGCAGCGCACCTCCCGCGGTGGGGTCGTCAGCCGCCGGGCCGAGGGTGTCGGGGGGCAGCGGCAGCCAGTCGACCCCGGCGGCCGGCGGGCCGCTGCCCATGCCGGTGACGGGGACGTCCAGGTGGGGGGCGACCGCTTCCAGCCTGCCCCGGTGGCCGGAGCCGTGGTCGTGCACGTACCAGCCGATCATGCCGCCACCGCGCCGTACAGCCGCAGGTAGCGCTCGGCCATGGCCGTCGCGCTGAGGTGGGCCACGGCGCGCTCCCTGACGGCCGTGCGGTCCAGCAGCTCGGCGTCCTGCACGGCGCGTGCCAGGTCGACGACGTCGCCGGGGAGTGCGAGCACTCCCCCACCGGCACCGACCACCTCACCGACGCCGCCACGGTCGAACGCGGCGACCGGGGTCCCGCAGAGCATGGCTTCGGCCGCGACCAGCCCGAAGGGCTCGTCCCAGCAGGGCGTGACGAGCACGCAGGAGGCCGAGCCCACCAGTCGCGCCAGGGCCGGGACCCCGAGGTGGCCGACGTACACGGCCTGCTCCGACAGCAGCGGGGCGACCTCGCGGTCGAAGTACTGCTGGTCGTGCACCGGTCCCGCCAGGACGATGCGCCGCCCCAGCCGCTGCGCCGCGAGGACGGCCAGGTGGGGCGCCTTCTCGGGAACCACCCGCCCGGACCAGACCAGGTCCCCGCCACCGCGACCGGCGACCCACAGGTCCGTGTCGACGCCGTTGGGGACGACGTCGACCTCGCCGAGGACGCCGGACCAGCGGGCGGCCACGTCAGCGGACACGGCGACGAAGCGAGACGCGCCCCCGCTGTCCAGTGCGCCCGCCTCCTGCCAGGGGTTGGGCGGGGTGTGCAGCGTGGTCACCATCGGCGTGGGGAGCAGCGGGGCCATCGCCAGCGGCAGGTAGTGGAGGCTGTTGTTGTGGACCAGGTCGAGCCGGTCGACGTCGCGCAGCAGCCGCGACACGGTCTGCTGCATGCAGCGGTGCTCCCACAGGAAGTGCTCCGGCGGCGCCGCGATGTCGGCGCGCGCGGCCTTGGAGATCTCCGGTGGGGCGAAGACCGGCACGACCCGGGCCACGGAGCGGTCGCTGTCGCCGTGGGCGTAGAGCACGACGTGGTGCCCGGCGTCGGTGAGCGCCCGGGCCAGCGACCAGGTGTGCGCCTCCAGGCCACCGGCGAAGGGCTGGGCGATGGGGAAGCGGACCGCGGCGACGATGCCGATGCGCAGGCGCCGTCCGGCTCTGGCGGGGGTGCCGGCGGGTAGGCCGATCATGTCCATGACGACGTCAGCCATCTGAGCTCCGTCCTGACAGCCCGGGAGGGCGAGCGGCAACCGCACCCCAGCCGCGCGGGCACGGGTCACCCGTGGGTGACGGGGGTTGGATACCCCCTTCGGGACGGTTCTAACAGATCGAGGGTGGGGGGGCCTGTGCTGTGATGTGCCGATGACTGCAGACCACGCAGCTGGGGCCGCTCGGGGCCTCGCGGCCACGACCGTGGTGACCATAGTCCGCGGCCGCCTGGACCACCTCGAACGCCAGGCGTGGGGCCTGCAGCGCCAGGACCGCCCCGGTTTCGGGTGGGTGGTCGTGCGGATGGGCGGGCCGGACGTGGGCGACGTCGTCACCCAGCCCGGTCTGGACGTCACGGTGGTCGACCTCGACGTACCGGACGGGGCTCCGCTGCCGCTGGCCGGGGCCCGCAACGCCGGTGTCCGCGCGGCAGGGGGCGGGACCGTGGTCCTGCTGGACGTGGACGTCGTCCCCGCCCCGGACCTGGTCGGCTGCTACGCCGACGCGGTCGCCCGCACGGACGGCGTGGTGGCCGGCCCCGTCGGCTACCTGCCCGAGGGGGTGCCCGCCACCCGGCAGGACCTGGCTGCCATGCACGACGCCGCCCGGGTGCACCCGGCGCGGCCGGTCCCGGCCGACGGTGAGCTGCTGGCCGAGGAGCGATGGGAGCTGCTGTGGACGCTCTCCCTCGCCGCACCGGTCGAGCTCGTCGCGCGCGCAGGCGGCTTCGACGAGCGGTACGTCGGCTACGGCGGCGAGGACACCGACTTCGCGATGCGGCTGCGACAGGCCGGTGCGCGGCTGCACTGGGTGGGCGGTGCGTGGGGCTACCACCAGCACCACGCCGAGGTCGGCAGGCGGGACAAGGTCCCCGACGTCGTCCGCAACGCGTCGCTGTTCCGGTCCACCTGGGGCTGGTGGCCCATGTCCGGCTGGCTCACGGAGCTGCAGCGCGACGGTGTCGTGGTCTGGGACCCGGACGGGGACACCCTGCACCTGGCCTGAGCCGGGTGCAGGGTGCCGGTGGTGCTGGTGCTGCTGTGGTGCAGGTGCGCTCAGCCGCTCACACGGGCCCGGGCACGCGCGGCCAGCCCCTTGGCGACCTCGCCACCCTTCTGCTGCTCGCCCTGCTGCGCGCCCAGGCCGATGAGGACACCGACCACGGCGGGGATGGCGAACTGCACGACGCGGAGCTGGCGCATCGCTGCGGCCGTCGCCTGAGGGGTGTCCGAGGAGGGGACGACGGCACCCTCGGCGGGCACCATGCCCGCCTTGGCGACGGTGCCGCCGAGCACGCCGCTCCACACGGTCAGACCCACGGCGACGACGGTCAGGCCGAGCTTGACGAGGGTGTTGCCACGGGTGCCCTCCTGGTTGGCGGCACGCTCGCGGTTGGCGATCAGCAGGCCGGCCCCGCCGACCGCGTGGGCGCCGATCGCCGCGGCGTTCAGGGGAGCCCAGCGGGCCCAGCCCTGGCTGGCGACGGCTGCGCGCTCGTTGCTGTCCTTGACGGTGCTCGCGGCACCGTTCAGCCCCACGGCGCCCATCAGGGTCCCGCCGAACCAGGCGGCGGCGCCGACGTCGTGCAGTACGCGTACGACCGTGTTGCGGTTGCTCATGGTGTCCTCGTCCTCTGGTGGGGGTGTGCGTCCGGGCGTCTGGTACCCGGGCCCACCAGCGGTAAACGCCCACCTGCTCAGAGCAGCCTCGTACGGCTGTCGACGGCCACGGTGGGCAACAGATCGTGCACGGATCGTGCACGGATCGTGCACGGATCGTGCACGGATCGTTGCGAATGACACGTGAGCAGAGAGAAGTGCCCCCCATTTGATGAACGCAGCATGAACTTGACGAATACTTCGTGGGTGCATCTGACCGCGACACCAGACAGCGACACCACGACGCACGGGCCGGGTCGGCCGGCCACCCGCTGGTGGGAGCCGGCCGTCCTGCCCGGTCGGTGGTCCGCGGTCGGCTTCGTCGTGGTCGCTGGTCTGTTGGCCGCGCACCTGGTGGTGGTCGTCCTCTGGTCGGACGCGGCCGACTTCCCCGGCCGGGACCCGTTGGAACGGCTGTTCGGCCTCGACGGGGAGATGGGCCTGCCCGCGTGGTTCTCCGGGCTGCTCCTGTTCCTCTGCGCACAGGCGCTGTGGCTGCTCTCGGACACCAGCAGGAACGGGAGCAGGCGACGGTGGGCCCGCCACGAGCGGGTGCTGTCGGTGGTGTTCCTGTACCTCAGCCTCGACGAGGTCAGCAGCATCCACGAGCAGACCATCTACCCGCTGCGGGAGGCCCTCGACCTGGACGGGCCGCTCTTCTTCGCCTGGGTGGTCCTCTTCGTGCCGCTGACGCTCCTGCTCGGTGTGTTCTTCGTCGGTTACGTCCGGGCGCTACCGCGGGCCGCCGCCGTGCTCGTGGTGCTGAGCGGGGTGGTCTACGTCGGTGGTGCAGCAGGGGTCGAGATGCTGGGCTCCGTGCTGTACATCGCGGGCGACGTCGACTCCGTCACGTACGCGGTGGTCATCACGTTCGAGGAGGGCATGGAGATGGTCGGCGCCCTGCTGTTCCTGTCCACGGTCGTCTGGCTCCGCACGGGTCGGGCCCGCACACCGACGCCTGGGACCGTGGCCACGGCGTGACCCGCATCGAGGAGCTCGCCTGGGCGAGCACGGCGATGGGGGAGATCGTGCTGCGGCGCCGGGTCGAGCCGACCCTCCTGGTGGACGTCTACGAGGTGAGGCTCGGCGAGGAGTACCTGATGTCCAGCCTCTTCACGGTCTCCGAGGTCGCCCTCGCGCACCTCGGCCTGGCCGCCGTGACACCCGGGGCGACGTCCTCGACGTACGAGGGCCTGCACGTCGTGGTGGGCGGGCTGGGTCTGGGGTGGACCGCGCGCACGGTCCTGCAGGACCCGCGGGTCACCTCGATGGTGGTGGTCGAGGCGCTCGGGGAGGTCATCTCCTGGCAGCGGGAAGGGCTCCTCCCGGGCAGCGACGAGCTCGTCGGGGACCCGCGGACCCGGTTGGTGGAGGCGGACTTCTTCGCCCTAGCGCGGGGAGGGGCCGGGTTCGACCCCGACCGGCCGGGGAGCCTGGCGCACGCCGTCCTGGTCGACATAGACCACACGCCCGACCACGTCCTGCACCCCAGCCACGGCGACCTGTACACCGTGGCCGGGCTGCGACGGGTGTCAGGATCGCTTCACCCCGGCGGCGTCTTCGCGCTCTGGTCCGACGACCCGCCCGCCGAGGCGTTCACCGCGATGCTGCGGCAGGTGTTCGCCGTCGTGGACACGCACGTGGTCGAGTTCGACAACTTCCACACCGGCGGGCGCTCTGCGTGCAGCGTCTACGTCGCCCGATGACGGTGCCCGCGCCGGTGCCCACGCCGGGCGGGCACCCGGCAGCGGGGGCCCGGACGCCGTGGCGAGGCCACGTGCGGGTGGCAGTCCTCGGCGCCGGGTTCTCGGGCCTGGCGATGGCGGCGGCGCTGCGGCAGGAGGGCGAGACCGACCTCGTGGTGCTCGAGCGCGCGGACGGGGTGGGCGGCACCTGGCGTCAGAACACCTACCCCGGGGCCGCCTGCGACATCCGCAGCGACCTGTACTCGTTCTCCTTCGCCCCCAACCCCGGCTGGCGCTCGCTGTACGCGGGTCAGGCCGAGATCCGGGACTACCTCGAGCGCACCGTGGACGACCTCGGCCTGCGGCCCCACCTCCGGCTGGGCACCGAGCTGCTGCAAGCCCGCTGGGACGACACAGCCGCCCTCTGGCGGCTTCGGACGGACCGCGGCACCTGGACGGCGGAGGTGCTCGTGTCCGGTGCGGGCCCGCTGGTGCAGCCTCGCTGGCCCGCGATCCCTGGTCTGGACCGCTTCACCGGACCGCGCTTCCACTCCAGCGACTGGGATCATGACGTCGACCTGGACGGGGTGCGTGCAGGGGTGATCGGCACCGGTGCCTCCGCCGCCCAGCTGGTCCCGCACGTCCGTCGTCGGACGTCGCACCTGACGGTGTTCCAACGGACCGCACCGTGGGTGGTGCCGCGGGGCGACCGGGGCACCTCGCGGCTGCGACGCTCGGTGTTCGCCCGGCTGCCGGCGCTGCAGCGGCTGTCCCGGGCGGTCGTGTTCCGGCGCAACGAGCTCACCCACCTCGCGCTCGCCCACCGACGGGTGGGCCGGCTGCTGGAACGGCTCGCACTGGCCCACCTGCACCGCCAGGTCGCCGACCCCGCCCTGCGTCGGGCGCTCACCCCGGCCTACCGGCTCGGCTGCAAACGCCTGCTCGTCTCCGACGACTACTACCCGGCCCTCGCCCAGGACGACGTCACCCTCAGCACCGAGCCCGTCGTGGCGGTCACCCCGACCGGGGTGCGCACCGCCGACGGTACCCACCACGACCTCGACGTGCTCATCTGCTCCACCGGTTTCCTGGCCACGGAGCCACCCGTGGCCAGGCTGCTGGTCGGCCGCGACGGCCGGAGCCTCACCGAGCACTGGGCGGAGGGCGGCATGCAGGCGCTGCGCGGGACCACGGTGGCCGGCTTCCCGAACCTGGTGCTCCTGGTGGGGCCGAACACCGCCCTCGGGCACAACAGCATCGTCCACGTCGTGGAGTCGCAGGTGGAGCACACCCTGGCGCTGCTGGCGCGCGCCCGCACGGGGCTGGCCCCGGGCGAGCGGGTGGTGCTGGAACCGACCGCGCAGGCCCAGCAGCGCTGGAGCCAGCGGATGCGGGCCGACCTCGAAGGGTCCGTCTGGGTGAGCGGCGGGTGCTCGAGCTTCTACCTGGACGCCCGCGGCCGGAACACGACCCTGTGGCCGCACCGCGCCGCCGCGTTCCGGCGCGCCCTTCGCCGGCCCGACCCGGCCGAGCACCACCGCCGCGTCGTCGCCCCCACCGTCCAGATGGAGACCCGTGCAGCCGTTCACGTTCCCTGACCGGGTCTGCCTGCTCACCGGCGCCGCGGGCGGGATCGGGGCAGCGATGGCCCACGACCTCTCCGGCCGCGGCACCCGGCTGGCGCTGGTCGACCGCGACGTCGCCGGCCTGGCGGCCGTCGCCCGCTCCGCCCGCCTCGGCGGCTCCCCCGACGTCAGCACGCACGTGGTGGACCTGGCCGACGGCGGCGACCTCGTCGACCTGGTGGCCGACGTCACCGCCCGCCACGGGGGCCTCGACCTGCTCGTGAACAACGCCGGCGTCGCCCTGGGTGGCCGCCTGGACCAGGTGTCGCTCGACGACGTGGACCGGCTCATGCAGGTCAACGTCCGGGCGGTGGTCGCGCTCACGATGGCCTGCCTGCCGGTGCTGCGCCCCGGCGCCCACGTGGTGGTGATGTCGAGCCTGTTCGGTCTCGCCGCGCCCGCGGGTCAGGTCGCCTACGCGACGAGCAAGTTCGCCGTCCGCGGTTTCGGCGAGGCACTGCGGCACGAGCTCGCCCCGACCGGGACGGGTGTCACCGTCGTGCACCCGGGCGGGGTACGCACCGGTATCGCCCGCTCCGCGCGGATGGGCGCCGGGGTGCCGGCGACCGAGGCCGAGCAGGGCCTCGCAGCGATGGACCGGTTCCTGCGCATGCCGCCGCACCGGGCGGCCCGCGCCGTGCTGCTGGCCGTCGCGGCCCGGCGGGGCCGGCTGGTCCTGACCCCTGAGGCCAGGCTGCTGGACCTGCTGGTGCGCCTGCTCCCGGGTCGTTACTGGGACGTGGTGGCACGGTTCGCGCCGCAGCCGGGCCGCCGCTGAGGCGACCCGTCCACGGGCGCGTCCACCTGCTCAGTCGTCCGAGGCCAGCCAGGCGTCGCGGGCCTCGACGGCCGTGTCGGGGTTGTCGCTGAACAGCCCGTCGACGCCGAGGTCCAGGAACAGCTCGTACTCGGTGAACGCGTCGCCGTAGTCGGCCGGGTCGGTGCCCACGCGCAGCTCCAAGGGCAGGAACGTGTTCTCGTTGCGGAACGTGTAGGGCACGACCTGCAGCCCGGCCTGGTGGGCACGGTCGACCAGGTCGGTCGGCGCCGCCAGCGACCCGTCGCTTCGCCGGGGGACGATTCGGTTCTTGTCTGGCCCGATCCAGTCCGCGTAGCGGGCGATGCGGGCCAGCCCGCGGTCGGTCAGCAGGTCGGCGTAGGTCTGCGGCACACCGCCCGCGACCAGGTCGTAGGGGGCGCCGCTGCCACCGACGAGCTGCACGAGCGGCACCTGCACCAGCCTGTCGAGCCGGCGCAGGTTGGCCGTCTCGAAGGACTGGATGACCACGGGCGCCGACCTGCCGGTGAGGCCGCGCTCCCGCAGCACCCGCACCAGCGGGGCGTCCGTGCCCAGCCCGATGGAGGCGAAGTAGGTCGGGTGCTTGGTCTCGGGCGCGACGCCGATGGTGCGGCCCTCGCGCTCGGACTCCTCCGCCACCAGGTCCAGCACCTCCTCGAACGTCGGCACCTCGTAGCGACCGTCGTACAGCGTGTTCTCCTGGCGCACGTCCGGGATGCGCTCGACGGCCCGCAGGGTCTTGAGCTCGGCGAGGGTGAAGTCCTCGGTGAACCAGCCCGTGTAGGTGACGCCGTCGACCACCTTGGTGGTGCGCCGGTCGGCGAACTCCGGGTGCTCGGCGACGTCGGTCGTACCGCCGATCTCGTTCTCGTGACGTGCCACCAGGACCCCGTCGCTGGTGGGGACCAGGTCCGGCTCCACGAAGTCGGCCCCCATCCGGATCGCGAGCCGGTAGGCCTCCAAGGTGTGCTCGGGGCGGTAGCCGCTCGCACCACGGTGGCCGAACACGAGCGGGCCCTCGACCTGCTCGGGCGCGTCCTGCGCAGCCGCCGCCCCGCCTGCCGGGACGGCACCCAGCAGCAGGGTCAGACCCAGCAGGGGTGCGGTCATGATCGTGACGGTCCTTCTCGGTGCTCGCACAGGGGTCTCCTCGTCATCGGGCCGCCGCGCTGACCGGCGGTGGTCACAGCCCCAGTCAAGGGTGCCGACGGGCGAACGGACAACCACCGCACGATGAATATCCGGTGGGCTCCGGTGCCCGCGCGGCTCAGACGATGCGGGCGATCCTGAGCAGGTGCGCCACGAGCAGCGGCGGCTCGACCCCGAGCCGGTGGGGCGGCACGTGCGCGAGCAGGCGTCGCCAGGACTCGCAGCGGTGGACCTGAGCCAGCAGCAGGGCGGGCCCGACCAGGCCGCGCAGGTCGCGCAGGCTCACCCCCGGAGCGGTCCACGGCTCCAGGTAGGCGTCAAGGGCACGCACGACGGCCGGGTCCGTGACGTCGGGCCCCCATGGCCAGGTACCGCTGCCGATCGCCAGCGGCAGCTGCACCACGGCGAACGGGTGGGACCAGAACGCGTCCCCGACGTCGAAGAACCGCAGCCGGTCCCCGCTGCCGGCAGCCGCGACGTTGCCGGGGTTCAGGTCGTTGTGCTGAAAGGAGTCGGCGACACCCGAGGAGTGCAGTGCCGCCGACCAGTCCCGGACCCGGCTCGTTCCCGCGTGCAGCTGCCGGCGGCGGTCGGGGTCCACCGCCTGCGGGTGCTCCGGCGGCAGGACGGACAGCTCCTCCAGCAGCGCCGCCCACCAGTCGGGGACCTTCGCCGGGGTCAACGACGGGAGCCCGGCGGTGAGCAGCGCGTCACGGGACGCGGCGAGCCGCTGCTGCACCTCGGCGACCTGGACCAGGACAGGTACTACCCCGCCCTCGACCGTCCGCTCGCCGCGGTGCACCGGACCGACGTCGGGCAGCAGGAACCGTCCCCGGGCGTCGTCGACGGTCAGCGGCGACGGGAAGGCGTCCGGGGCCAGCGAGCCCAGCACCTGCAGCAGCGGCCCCTCGAACGCCTGGCCGGGGTTGCACTCCTTGGACCAGACCGTGCCGGCAGTGCTCGGGTAGCGGCGGACCACGGACCAGAACCTCGCCTTGACGGTCTCCCCCGGCCCTGTCATCGCGACGCCGCGGTCGGCGAGCGCAGACCGCACCCACCTGTCGGTCTCCTGCTCCCACCCCGAACTGGTCCAGCGGGCGAGGAGGTCTGGCACGAGCTCGAGGCTAGGGGGCCACCGGGACCACTGCGCTGCTCGCCCGGGACCTGCACGTCGCGGTCGGCACGTCGGCGCTAACGTCCTGGGGTGAGCATCGAACCGGACACCAAGAACTGGACCTGGGTGCTGGAGCGCCCCTGCCCGGAGTGCCGTTTCGACGCCGCCACCGTCGTGCCCGGCGATGTCCCCGACCGGCTGCGCGCGACGACGGGCGTCTGGTCGCAGGTGCTGCGCCGCGACGACGCGCAGGACAGGCCGAGGCCGTCGGTGTGGTCGCCGCTGGAGTACGCGTGCCACGTCCGCGACGTCCTCCGGCTCTTCGACGAGCGGCTGAGGCTCATGCTCGACGGGGACGACCCGCTGTTCGCCGACTGGGACCAGGACGCCACAGCGGTGGCCCTCCGCTACGGCGAGCAGGACCCTGCGCGCGTGACGGAGGAGGTGGCGGCCGCCGGGGAGCAGCTGGCGGGCCGGTTCGCCGGCGTCGGCATGACGGTGTGGTCGCGGACGAGCCGTCGCAGCGACGGCGCGCACTTCACCGTCGCGTCGTTCGCCGCCTATCTGCTCCACGACCTCGAGCACCACGAGGTCGACGTCCGTCCCGGCTCAACCCGCTGAGCCGGACCCGTCCCTGACGGCGTCGGTGTCGGCGGCGCGGACCTCCCCCACCAGAAGGTGCACCAGCTCGGCCGGGGCGTCGAAGGCGATGCCGTGCGCGGAGTCCGCGACGACCACGAGCCTGCCGACCGCGGTGCTGGTCGTCACCACGTGCTCGCACCACTGCTGGGTGCAGACCAGGTCCTCGGCCCCCCGGACGACCAGCAGCGGCACGTCGACGGTGACGTGCTGCTGCTGCGAGGCGCGAGCGACCGCCTGACGCATCAGCATCACCATCTGCCCCGGACCGGCCCGCAGGTAGTCCAGCGCCGCCACGCCGACCAGCAGGGGCGGCTCGTGGACCGCACCCCGGGCCAGGCGCAGCGCCTGGCGCAGCACGCTCGGCCGGTCCGGGTCGCCCGTGGGCCCGATCAGCACCAGGCGCCGCACCCGACCCGGTGCCAGCAGGGTGACCTCGCCGCACACCTGCGCGCCCAGGGAGTGCCCCACCAGGACCACGTCGGCGACACCCTGCTCGTCCATCCAGGCCAGCAGGGCCCGGGCGAGCTGCTGCACGTCCAGTGCACCGATCCGAGGCTGTGGGCTTCGACCGTAGCCCGGCAGGTCGGGCGCGAGCGCCCAGGTCGTGCGTCCGAGCGCCCGCACCAGGTTCTGCAGCGAACGGCTCGACATGCCCAGCCCGTGCACGAGGACCACGGGGGTGCGCGCCGCACTCCCGGTCGGTGGCTTCGCCTCCCGGTGGGACATCTGCGCCACCACGTCGTGGCCGCGCGGCCGTCGCCGCAGGGACACGACCGCCCAGGCCAACGTCAGCGGCCCAGCCAGCGCTGTAGCGGCGAGGCCCAGGCCTAAGCAGGTCCCCGGCCGGTGCAACCGACGGGTCCAGCCCTCCTGCAGCAGGGTCCGGCGCCACCACGGCCGCCGCCACGTGCCGCGCACCGACGTCCTCCTGACTGCGCCCCGCCAGGGCCAGGGCCCGGGGTCGGGGTCGGGGTCGGGGTCGGGGTCGGGGTCGGGGTCGGGGTCGGGGTCGGGGTCGGGGTCGGGGTCGGGGTCGAACGGTACGGCCGAGGGCCGGTCACCGCTGCGGCGACCGGCCCTCGGGAGGCGCGTGGGGATCGCTGCGGTCAGCTGACGCGGCCGGAGGCGGCCTGCAGCTCGTCGATCAGCGTGGACGCCTCACCCTTGCTGATGCCCTCGGGCACCTCGCGACCCGCCTCACGGGCCAGGGTGCTGAGGTAGCTCAGCTGCGGACCGGTGGCGGGCTCGTCGCCGGTCGCCCACTGCTCGACGGGCTTCTCGGCCGACTCGGCGGGGGCGGGTGCGTTGTTCTCGGAGGTACCGGTGGATTCGCTCATGAGTCGAACATAGGTGCGAGGGACGACAACCGCGCGCGCTCGCGGCCCGTCGCCCTCGGATGCCGATCGAGCCCATCTGAGCCTCGACGCGACGGGTCCCGGTGAAAGCCTGCGGCGGAGCCGCGACCTGGATGCGCTCGAGGTCGGCGGCGTCCAGCACGACGACCGCCGGGGCGACGTCCTCCCCGAGGCGGGTCCCGCTGCGGGTCCCGGGGATCGGCACGACGTCCTCACCGCGGGCGAGAAACCAGGCCAGGGTGAGCTGCGCAGCCGTGACGCCCGTCTCCGCCGCGATGGCCTGCACCTCGCTAGTCGAGGTCGACGACGTCGACGCCCAGCCGCCGCAGGGGCGCGTCGCATGCGCTGCTCACGTACCCCGGGCTCCTGTCGACCGGTCGGGAGCCGTCGTCCTGGCTCACGTTGCCGAACTTCGTCGCGAGGACGACCTCCTCACGCCGAGCCCGGGTTCCGTCACCACCGGCTGCTCGTTGGTGTGCGGGCCCTACCTGTCGGTGGTGTCCAGCAGCGTGACACCAAGGTCGAGCGCGCGGTGCAGCGTGGCGACGGACTGAGCGTCGTCACGGGGACCGTAGAACGCGCTCATGCCCATGCAGCCAAGGCCGAAGGCGCTGACCTCCAGGGGACCGGGACGGCGGTGGGGAGACTCATGAAGGGACCTCTTCCCTGGTGGGGGCTCGGCCGGCAGTTGCTCCGCGCGACGCGCTGACCGTGACCGGGCCTGCCGTCGACCTGCTACCACGCGCCGGTCCGGGCAGGTGCGCTCGCTAGCCTGCCGGCATGGAGCAGCGGGTGAGCCTGGTGACCCTCGGGGTGCACGACCTGGCCGTGGCGACGGCGTTCTACACCGCGCTCGGCTGGCGGGGCCAGGAGGTCGAGCAGACCGTGTTCTTCCAGACCGGCGGCATGGTCCTCACGTTGTGGGACCGGGCCTCCCTGGCTGCGGACTGCGGGTTGAGCGCCGCCGGGTCGTGCGACGCCGGGTCGAGCGACGCCGGGTCGACCGTCGCCGGGGACCGGTTCGGCGGGATCGCCCTGGCGCACAACGTCCGTTCGCGCGCCGAGGTGGACGCCGTCCTGGCCGAGGCGCGGGCGGCGGGCGCCCGCATCAGCAGACCGGCGACCGAGACGTCCTACGGCGGGTACGCGGGCGTCTTCACCGACCCGGACGGCCACCCGTGGGAGGTGTCCCACAACCCCGGCTTCCTGCTCGGGGACGACGGCACGCTCACCGTCCTGGACCTGGGTGATGCCGTCACCTCCTGACGGCCAACCCCCGCCGGACCCTCCCGCTGCCCCCCTTACGGCCCGGTCGGGACACCTGGGACCGTCCTGGTGTGACGACGACGAGCCTCCCACGACCGTCTGCCCCACCCGCCACGACGGACCCCGTCGTACGGACCCGTGACCTCCGGCTGCTGATCGGCGCCCGCCCGGTGCTGGACGGCATCGACATCGAGGTCGGGCCCGGGGTGACCGGGCTGCTCGGGCCCAACGGCGCCGGCAAGACGACCCTGATCGGCCTCCTGCTGGGGCTGCAGCGACCGACGTCCGGCAGTGTCGAGGTCCTCGGCCTCGACCCCACCACCGACGGGCCGCGGCTGCGGCCGAGGATCGGCTACGCCCCGCAGCTGCAGGTCCTGCCGCCCGACGTGCCCGCCGTGGACCTGGTGTCGCACCTGGCCGAGGTGCAGGGGCTGCCGCGCAGCGCCGCCCGGCAGCGCTCCAGCGACGCACTGTGGCTGGTCGGGCTCGGCGAGGAGCGCACCCGCCGGGTCGGGACGATGTCCACCGGGCAGAAGCAGCGCGTCAAGCTCGCCTGCGCGGTCGCCCACGACCCCCGCCTGCTGGTGCTCGACGAGCCCACCAACGGCCTGGACCCGGTGCAACGCGACGACCTGCTCGCCCTGGTCGGCCGGCTCGGCACCGAGCTCGGCATGAACGTCCTGCTCAGCTCCCACCTTCTGGCGGAGGTCGAGCAGGTCTGCGACGCCGTCGTGATCCTCTCCGACGGCCGCGCCACCTCCTCCCGGCTGCGAGGCGCAGGCGAGCGCTCGGCCCAGCGCGCCCTCGTCGTCGACCAACGCTCGGCCGCAGCCGTCCTCGCGGGCTTGCGCGCGGCCGGCGTGGACGCCCACGAACCCGTGTCGGTGCGTCCCGACGCCCCGCCGGAGCCCCTCGCGCGGTTGCAGGTCGTCGTCACCGGCCCCGACGCCGAGCAGGTCCTCACCCAGGTCCTGGCCGAGACCGGTGCCGACCTCCACCAGCTGTCCGAACCGCACCACGGCCTGGTCGACACCTACCTGGCGACCACGTCGGGGAGCCTGCGGTGAGGGCGCCGGAGGAGGCGTCCCGTCTGCTCGACACCGGCTACCGCCCCTACGACGGCGCACGCTCCGGGGTCGGTGGCGCGATGGGCAGCCTGCTCGGCTACTCGGTGCGTCGCGGGCTCGGCGTCGGCCGACCGTTCGGCGGCAAGGTGCCGATCGGCCTCGTCGTGCTGATCGCCTACCTCCCGGCCATCGCCCTGGTCGGGGCGTCGGTGCTGCTCGGCGACGTCGTCGAGCAGACGCTGGAGGTCGCGGTCCGTGGCTACTACGGCCTCATCACCACCGCGGTGGTCGCGTTCGCCGCGCTCGTGGTGCCCGAGCTGTTCTGCACCGACCGCCGCACCGGGATGCTTGGCCGCTACCTGGCCACCCCTCTGACCCGGTGGACCTACCTGACCGCGAAGGCCGGCGCCCTGCTGGTCCTGCTTGCGATCGTCTCCCTCGGGCCGCCGCTGCTGCTGGTCGTGGGGCTGGCGGCGACCGGGGACGACCCGCCCGCGCTGCTTAACACCCTCGACGTGCTCTGGCGCGTCGTGGTCGCGACACCCCTGCTCGCCCTGCCGCTGGCCGCGGTCGGGGCCGCGGCGTCGAGCCTGACCACCCGGCGCGTGGTGGCCACCGCCGTCATCGCCGTGGTCCTGCTGCTCGCCGGCGCCGTCGCGGGCATCCTCACCGCCACCGGTTCGCCCGCTGCCGTCCTGCTCATGGACGTGGTCGGGGTGTCGTTCGAGATGCCGTCACGGCTGCTGGGCGGGGATTCGCCGTTGTCACCGGTCCCACTGTGGCAGCTGGCCGCCGCATGGGCAGGCTGGGTCGTGGTGCCCACGGCCGTCGTGCTGACCACCTACGCACGGGTGAAGGTGTCCCGATGAGCGCCGTGGACGTCGGTCCCTCGACGGCCCGCCCCGCACCCGGCCCGGCCCCCGCCCCCGCCCCCGGCACCGCCCCGGTCGCCGAGCTCGTGGACGTCAGCCGCTGGTACGGCAAGGTCGTGGCGGTCTCGGGCGTGAGCGTCAGCCTCCGCCCGGGCGTGACCGCCCTGCTCGGCCCCAACGGGGCCGGCAAGTCGACGCTGCTGCGGCTGGTGTGCGGCCTCACCCGGCCCTCCCGCGGTCAGGTCCGCCTGCTCGGTGCGGACCCCCGCCGACACCCCGAGGTGTACCGCCACGTCGGCATCGCCCCGCAGCAGGAGGCGCTGTTCGAGCACGAGAGCCCGACCCGGTTCGTGCTCACCGCCGCCCGGCTGGTCGGGCTCGCGGACCCGGTCGAGGCGACCGACCGTGCGCTGGGACGGGTGGGGCTGGACCCCGCTGACCCCCGACCGCTGCGGGAGCGCTCCGGCGGCGAGCGCCAGCGCGCCAAGATCGCCCAGGCGATCGTGCACCGGCCCCGCCTGCTCGTCCTCGACGAGCCCGTCGAGGGCCTGGACCCGCGCCAGCGCATCGCGGTGCTGGACCTGGTGGCGGCGCTCGGCGCGGAGGGGCACACCGTCCTGGTGTCCAGCCACGTGCTCGGCGAGCTCGACCGGATCAGCGACCGGGTGCTGGTCATGGCGCAAGGCCGCGTGGTCGCCGCCGGCACCTCCCACGGGCTTCGGGAGCTGCTGGAGGACCGGCCGATGAAGGTGCGGGTCGGCACCGACCGGCCGCGCGCGCTGGCGGCAGCCCTGGTGGGGCTGCACGGTGTGGTCGCCGTGCGCGTCGAGGAGGTCCCGCCCGACCGGGACGGCCGCGGCGGCGGGGTGGTCGTGGACACCCTCGCCGCACCCGGCCTGCGACGCGCCCTGGCCGGGTGCGCCGTGACCGCGGGCGCCGTGCTGCACGAGGTCCGACCGCTCGACGACGACCTCGACAGCGTCTTCCGGTACCTGGTGGACCGATGAGCCCTGGTGGACCGATGAGCCGCGGAGAAGGAGAGACCATGACCAGCCCCACCCAGGAGCGAGCGCCCGCCCCGGCGTCGCTGTGGCTGCTGACGACCGTCATGACCCGCGCCGCCCAGGGGCGCTGGCGGCTCGTCGCCTCGGTCGGCGCCGCGCTGGCGCTCGGCGCCGTCGGGCTGGTGCTGCGGCTGCGCGCCGACCCCGCGCTCGGGGTGCCGGAGGAGCAGGTGCTCACCCTCCTCACCACGCTCGTGCTGACGTTGTACGCCCCGCTGCTGTGCCTGGTGCAGGCCGCAGCGGTGGTCGGTGACCTGCGCGACGACGGCACCCTGGTCTACCTGTGGCTGCGGCCGGTGTCGCGGTGGCGGCTCGCGGTGGCGGCGACGCTCGCGGTCTTCGTCCGTTCCGCCCCTCTCGCGGTGCTCGCGGCCGTCGTGCTCGCGGTCTCGGCGGGCGGCGCCACGCAGGTGGTGGTGGCCGCCGCCTACGCCGCGGCGCTGGCGTGCCTGGGCTACGCAGGCCTGTTCGCGTTCCTCGGCCTCGCCGTGCGCAGGGCGCTGGTGTGGGGGCTGGTCTACGTGCTCGTCTGGGAGGGGCTGGTCGGCACGTTCGGCGCACTGCCCGCCAGGCTCGCCGTGAACACGTACAGCACGTCGCTGCTGTCAGGCCTCACCGACAGCCCGCTGCCGGCCCAGGGCGTCGGCCTGGCGTGGGCGTGGGCCGGCCCGGTCCTGTTCGCGGTCCTCGCCACCCTGGCCTCGCAGTGGCGGCTGCTCCGGGGCGAGGTGGCCTGAACCCCGAGAGCCGCCGAGAGCCCCGAGCACCGCCGCACCGCCGGCTCGCCGGCTCGCCGCTACCGTGAGCCTTCGACGAGAAGGACGGGGCGGTGCAGCCGTGGCAGGACAGGACCCGGCGATGCCCACCGGCCCCGCCGGCAGGGCGGACCGCGCGGTCACCCTGGTCGACGTCGCCACCCGCGCCGGGGTCGGCCGCGGCACCGCCAGCCGCGCCCTGACCGGTGCCGGTGCCGTCTCCCCGACGCTGCGCGAAGCGGTGCTGCGGGCCGCCGCCGAGCTGGACTACCGGCCCAACCTCGCCGCCCGGTCCCTGCGCAGCCGGCGTAGCGACTCCGTGGCCCTGGTGGTGCCCGAGACCGAGGACCGGGTGTTCGCCGACTCCTTCTTCTCCGGCATCCTGCGAGGGGTCAACAGCGTCCTCACCGACGCCGGCATGCTGCTCGTGCTGTCGCTGCCGCGCACCGACGCCCAGCGCCGCCAGGTGGAGCGGCACGCGGTGGACCGCCATGTCGACGGGGTGCTGCTGATCTCCGCCCACGACCGCGACCCCCTGCCGGCAGCCCTGCTGGCGGCAGGGGTGCCCGTCGTGACCGCGGGCCGCCCCCGGTACGGGAGCCTGCCCTCGGTCGACGTCGACAACCGCGGCGGCGCCGCCGCCGCCACGACGCACCTGCTCGCCTCCGGTCGGCGTCGGGTGGCCACGGTGACGGGGCCGCTGGACATGAGTGCCGGCACCGACCGCCTGGCCGGGTGGCGCGACGCCCTGACCGCCGCCGGGCTGCCTGCGGGTGAGGACCTGGTGCGGACGGCGGACTTCACCGAGGAGGGCGGCCGGCTCGCGGTCCGGGACCTGCTGGCCCACGTGAAGGACCTGGACGCCGTGTTCGTCGCCTCGGACCTGATGGCGGCCGGTGCGCTGGAGGCGCTGCGGGGGGCGGGCAGGACGGTACCCGGTGACGTGGCCGTCGTCGGCTTCGACGACCGCCCCCTGGCCCGGCACCTGAGCCCACCCTTGACCACCGTCCGCCAGCCCATCGAGGAGATCGGGCGTCGGATGACGCAGCTGCTGCTGGACCAGCTGCACGGCGACACGGTCCCCGACGTGCCCGTCGTCCTGCCTACGCACCTGGTCGTCCGCGCCTCGGGCTGACCCGCGCCGTCGGGCTGCTCCGCGCTGGATTGACAAGGATCGAGCGCCGGGTCAGGGTGTGTCATCCCGTGTGGGATCGTTCCCACGACGACGTGTCCCCGGAGGTCCTCGATGTCAGCACACCGTCCCCCACGGTTCACGGCTGTCGCCGTAGCCGCCGTGCTCGCCATCGGAGCTGTGCTCGCGACCGGCCTGCCCGCAGCGGCCGACGCACCCGACCAGATCAGCAACGGTGGGTTCGACGACGGCCTGACCGGCTGGACCGCCTACCCCGCCGGCGCCGTCGTCGCCGGCCGCGGCTGCATCGACGTGCCTGCCGGCAACGGCCCGTACAGCGCCGCCATCACCCAGACCGTCCCGCTGCAGGCCGGTGAGACGTACGCCCTGAGTGCCGACGTGCTCACCGAGCCGGCGACCGAGGCCAACGTCCGCGTCGTCGTCCAGTCCGGCGCGGACCTGAACTACACCCAGTTCCTGCCCGCCCAGAAGGTGCCGCTGACCCCGGACGAGCAGCGCCTGCGGTGGACGTTCACCCCCGAGGTCGACTACGCCGCCGCCGAGCTCGCGTTCCAGCAGGACATCACCAACCCGGCCCCCTACCGGCTGTGCGTCGACGAGGTGTCCCTCGTCGGAGGCGCCGATCCCGAGGGCTACGAGCCCGACACCGGCCCGCGGGTTCGCGTGAACCAGCTCGGCTACCTGCCGGCTGGGCCCAAGCGGGCCACGGTCGTCACCGACGCGACGGCCGCCGTGCCGTGGCAGCTGCGCCAGGGCGAGGCCGTCGTGGCGCGTGGACGCACGGTCCCGGCCGGGTTCGACGCCAGCGCCGGGGTCGACGTCCACACCGTCGACTTCAGCCGGGTCCGTGCCACGGGCGAGGGCTTCACGCTGAGCGCCGACGGTGAGACCAGCTACCCGTTCGCCATCGAGACCGACCTGTACGAGCCCCTGCGGGTCGACGCGAAGACGTTCTTCTACACCAACCGCAGCGGCACGAGATCCTCGACGACATCGCCCCTGGTTACGGCCGTGCGGCCGGGCACGTGGGTGTCGCCCCCAACCAGGGCGACACCGCTGTCCCGTGCCAGGACCTGACCGACGACGCGCAGCGCCTGTACGACGAGCCGTGGACCTGCGAGGGCACCCGTGACGTGTCCGGCGGCTGGTACGACGCCGGCGACCACGGCAAGTACACGGTCCCCGCAGGCATCGCGCTCGGGACGATGCTGAGCGAGCACGAGCGGACCCTGCACGCCGGCACCGTCGACGAGGGCGCGCTCGGTGACTCGACGCTGCGCGTGCCGGAGGTAGGCAACGGCGTGCCGGACATCCTCGACGAGGCTCGGTGGAAGCTCGAGTGGATGCTGAAGATGCAGGTCCCCGAGGGGCAGCAGTACGCGGGCATGGCCAACCACAAGGTCGCCGACGTCGACTGGACCGGCCTACCGCTGGACCCGGCCGCCGACCCGCAGCGACGGGTGCTGTTCCGCCCGTCCACCACCGGCACGCTCAACCTGGCCGCCACCGCGGCGCAGGGTGCCCGCCTGGTCGAGCCGTTCGACGCCGACCTCGCCGCCGAGCTGCTCCAGGCCTCGCGGACCGCCTACGCCGCCGCGCAGGCGACGCCGGACCTGCTCGTCCCGCCGCCGAACGGGACGTTGGACCCCAACCCCGGTAGCGGGCCCTACAACGACGACGACCCCAGCGACGAGTTCTACTGGGCAGCGGCAGAGCTGTTCCTCACCACCGGTGAGCCGGGGTACCGCCGCGACGTCATCGCCTCCCCCCACCACACCGGCGACATCTTCACCGCCGGCGGGTTCGACTGGGGCAACGTGGCCCCGCTGGGCCGGATGGACCTGGCGACCGTCCCCAGCGACCTGCGCGACCGCACCCGCGTGCGCCTATCGGTGGTCGGGGCCGCGGACGACCTGATCGCGGACCAGCGCTCACAGCCCTACGGCCAGCCCTACGCACCCGAGGGGGGCAGCTACGCGTGGGGTTCCAACAGCCAGGTGCTCAACAACCTCGTCGTCATCGGGACCGCCTACGACATCCGGGGCCGCCAGGTCTACGCCGACGCGGTCGTGGAGGGCATGGACTACCTGCTGGGCCGCAACGCGCTCAACAACTCCTACCTGACCGGCTACGGGACGGTCTTCTCGGAGAACCAGCACAGCCGGATGTACGGCAACCAGGTCGACCCCTCCTCGCCCAACCCGCCTGCGGGCACGCTCGCCGGCGGCCCGAACTCGACCACGGCGCAGACCGGTGACCCGGTCTCGACCCCGCTGTTCGCCGACGGCTGCGCGGCGCAGACCTGTTACGTCGACGACATCGGCTCCTGGTCGACGAACGAGCTGACGATCAACTGGCAGGCGCCGACCGGCTGGGTGGCGTCGTTCCTCGCCGACCTGGACGACGGGAGGAACCGCCCCTGACACGGGCGCCCGCGCGTCGTGCGGGCGGTCGGAGCGCTCAGGCGGGGAACGCCACGGGGCTCGCGTGCCCGTGACGGTCCAGCGCCCGGACCCCGAAGAACACGTTGTCCTTGGAGATGCCGAGGGTTACGACCGTGACGTCCTCTACTGGCACCACGTGGGTCCAGCGTGGCCCGGCGGTCTCCCGTCACACCACCTCGTACCCGACCAGGTCGGGGTCGGTTCCCCCGTCCAGAGGATGTCGGTCTCGTCGGTGCCGCTGGAGTCGTAGTGCCCCGAGACGACGTGGACCCGCTCGGGGGTCACGGCACCGCGAAGCGCCGCCGCGACGTCGGTGATCGTGGTCGCAACCGGGATGCGGGACGCCGGCTACCTCCCGCAGCAGGGCGCGGAGCGCACGGTCGGGGGTCTGCACGGTCGCAGCACCCCCCGTCGGGCGTTCGACGGCGACGCAGCGCTCGAGACGAGCGCTCCCGCGGCGGCCGCGGCGCCAGGTGCACCGGTGAGGGAGACGCCGGCGGCTGCGGCCGCCGAGGAGAGCAAGGTCCGGCGCGCGATGCCGGCACGGGCGATGGTCGTAGCAGAGCTGCTGTGGCTTACACCCGATGTGTCAAGCGGTCAGGCATCCTTCTGCAGGACGGTCGGACCCATCAGGGCAGCGGAGTCGTAGATGGTCCGGAAACCGGTCACAGACCCCCCGTCGAGGTCGATGATCGTCACCCCCTCGTAGCCGACCTTGTGCCCGCCGGCACGGACCGCCTCGGTCGTCCACTCCATCGCTGAGCGGCCCTCGCCCTCGGTCACGAGCGTGAAGGTGGTCGCGACCTCGTCGAACTGCCGCAGGTACTCTTCGAACAGCTCGCGGATGCCGTCCGGGCCCTTGCGGGGGCCGTGGCCGTCGATGCTGCGGACCTCGGCCTCGTCCGTGAACAGCTTCGCCATCGGGTCGAGGTCCCGCTCCTTCTCCAGGTGCAGCAGTGCGTCCATGAACTGGCGGGTGGTGTCGTCGCTGACCTCGTGGCTCACGTGGTGTCCTCCTCGGCTGGGGCCGGCACCGGGTGGGCACCGCGCTGGTCAAGCGTGTACCCAAAGCGGGGACAGGGACAGCCGGGACGGCTGGGCCCGGCTCCGGGTGGCGCTGCGCGAGGTGCGAGTCATGCTGGTGACATGCAACGGACAGTGCTCGTCGCAGGCGCCTCAGGGTTCATCGGCACCCACCTCTGCGCCGCGCTGGTGCAGGCGGGGCACGAGGTCCGGGCCATGACCCGGCACCCGGACGACTACGACGGAGCGGGGACCGCTGTCGGGGGCGACGTCGCCGAGCCGGACAGCCTGGACAGCGCCCTTGCCGGAGTGCACGCCGCCTACTACCTGGTCCACTCCCTGGACTCCGCCGACTTCGAGGACAAGGACGCGCAGGCCGCCCGAAACTTCGCCAAGGCGGCGAAGAGCGCGGGAGTCGAGCAGATCATCTACATGGGAGGCCTCGGCAGCGACGACGAGGACCTGTCCCCGCACCTGCGTTCCCGGCGGGAGGTCGAGCACCTGCTGGCCGGGACCTCCGTGCCCGTGACCACGCTCAGGGCTGCGGTCGTGGTCGGCCACGGCGGGATCTCGTGGGAGATCACCCGACAGCTGGTGGACCACCTTCCCGTCATGCTCACTCCTCGCTGGGTGGACACCCGCACGCAACCGATCGCTCTGCCCGATGTCGTCCGCTACCTGGTGGGGGTGCTAGGCAACGACCGTGCGGCCGGCCGGACGTTCGAGGTGGGTGGGCCCGACGTCCTTCGCTACTGGGACATGATGCGGCGGGTGGCCGAGCTGAAGGGCCGCAACATGCCGCGTGTCCGGGTCCCGCTGCTGACACCGCGGCTGTCGTCGCACTGGCTGGCCCTGGTCACCGACGTCGACCTCCCGACCGCTCGCAACCTGGTCGACTCGATGACCACCGAGGTGGTCGTGAAGGACACCAGCATCCGGGACGTCGTGCCGGGAAAGCCGATGACCTACGACGCTGCCGTTCGGAAGGCGCTCGCGGATCGCGAGGCCGACCCGACGACCGGGTCCGGCTGACCATGCCCTTGCGCCGACGCCTACGCGGCGTGCTGAGCAGCAGCCTGGTCGACAAGGTCGAGCGCGACCACGTCCAGCCGGACCACGAGTTCCGACGGCGTCGGTTGGTCGTGGCGGTCGTGCTGGTGGTCGGCGCCGTGCTCCTGGCGGTGTCCCTGGCGGTCGAGCCCGGCGACCCGAGCTTCTACCCGCTCACGCTGTCGGTCGCGTTGACCTGGGTGGTGGGTGGTCTGCTGTCGGGTCCGTTGCACCTGGGGCAGACGCCATGGCGCGGGTCCCTCCGCCGTCCTGTCCTGGTGCCGATCGCGATGGGGCTGGTGGCCGGCGTCGTCTTCGTCGCGGGCGCCCTGGTCGTGCGGCAGATACCGCCGCTCGCGGGCTATGTCGACGACGTGCTGGCCCACGCCGAACAGGGCTACCTCCCCCTCATCGCGGCGGTCACGCTCATCAACGGTGTCGCGGAGGAGGTCTTCTTCCGCGGCGGGCTGTTCGCCGCGATCGGACGCCGTCGTCCGGTACTGATCTCGACGCTCGTGTACGCGGTCGCGACGGTGGCGACGGCCAACCCGATGCTCGTCTTCGCGGCGCTGGTGCTGGGCTGCCTGCTCGGGCTGCAGCGGCGGGCCAGCGGCGGTGTGCTGGGGCCGATCCTCACGCACATCACATGGAGCTCGGCGATGCTGTTCATGCTCCCGCCGCTGTTCGCCTGACGTCTCGCTCGCCGGAGCTGGCACCACCGACCGGCACGACGCTCCGTGAGAATGCACGATAGGCCGCCCCATCAGGGGCGGCCTATCGTAAAGGTTGTCCGGCAGTGACCTACTCTCCCACCCAGTGTCCCGGGCAGTACCATCGGCGCAGAAGGGCTTAGCTTCCGGGTTCGGAATGGGACCGGGCGTTTCCCCTTCGCCATGACCGCCGAAACTCTATCGAGATATCAG